>Ga0080013_1003669_pt1 | contig 15873 bp, 3 predicted proteins | sample ETNvirenome_6_85_FD_69236 | JGI IMG/M metagenome (GOLD analysis project Ga0080013, IMG submission 69236) | Marine viral communities from the Pacific Ocean - ETNP_6_85 (SPADES assembly) (version 2) | ecosystem: Environmental > Aquatic > Marine > Oceanic | place: Pacific Ocean | collected 2013-06-19
ACAGCATATGAAGGTGTTGCCACAGATAGAGTTGATGAAATTATTGAAGCAATTAGTCAAGGAAAAAATAATACTTTTCCATTTTATTATGATGATATGATAGGATATGGTGAAAATGTTTCAACAAGATCTTATACTGTATTAGGTGCTTCACAAACAGAATACGCAATTGATTCACAATTTGATATTACTACACCAAGTAATAGAGCAATATATGTATATCTAAACGATGTTCAATTATTAATTGGCACAGATTATACATTTAGTACAATTGATGATAGTATAAACATTACGGCTACACTTGCAGAAGGTGATAAAATTAAAATTAAAGATTACAGTGATACAACTGGAAGTTATATGCCAGCAACGCCAACAAAACTTGGTATGTATCCAAAATTTACACCTGAGAAATTTACTGATACAACTTATATTACTGATACATCGGTTATTAGAAAACACGATGGTTCATTTATTAAAGCATATAATGACGAAAGAGATGATTTAATTTTAGAACTAGAAAAAAGAATTTACAATAATTGTAAAACAACTTATGATGCAACATTATTAGATATTAATGATGTAATGCCATCAGCATTTACGTCAACAGAATATACATTACAAGAAGTTAATGATATAATGGGTTCAGATTTTTATGTTTGGGCAGGTAGAAATAATGTTCAATATTTGAACAATACACAATTTATAGAAGGATCACCGTTCACATACAATTATGCTAAATCAACTGATCGAGTAAACAATCAAAGGTTACCAGGATACTGGAGAGGCATATACAAATATTTTTATGACACTGACTCACCACATACAAGACCATGGGAGATGTTAGGGTATTCAGAAAAACCAAGTACCTGGGAAACTACATATGGAGCAACACCTTGTACTTCTGGCAATACTGTGTTATGGGACGCTATTGCAACACAGTCAGGAAGATATGGAAAACCAGAAATCACAAACTATCTTCCTGTAGATGCATCAGGAAACTTGTTAGACCCAATTGCGGCAAAACTTGTAGATAATTTTGATATACCAGGCAGAAGAGCAGGTTGGAAATTTGGAGACCAAGCACCTGCAGAGACAGCATGGAGAAGAGCATCAGCATACCCATTTACTATAATGAAAACTTTAGCATTAACAAAACCTGCTAAATTTTTTAGTTTATATTTTGACCCATCTAGATTATCGACAAATATAGCAGGAAATTTAATTTATACAGAGACAAGTCTAAGAGCACAACTGTCAACAGCCAAATATTATATAGAAACTGTTACAGATAATACAACAGGAATAGTTACAAGATACAGCACATCAGGATATCAACCTTTTGTAGTTAATTATTTGGTTTCAAGAAATCTTGATCCTAATACTTTTTATTACAAAAAAATGAAAAACTTATCTGTACAAATGGTTTATAAGTTAGGTGGATTTACAGATAAAGATAATTTAAAAGTATTAACAGATTCAGTTTCTCCAGGATCAACTTCGGGTTCTAAATTTATACCAGATGAAAACTATAAAATATTATTTAGAACATCAAATCCGGTAGAAAGTTTTAACTATTCAGGTGTATTAATAGAAAAGAATACAGATGCTGGTGCAGATGGCTCTACCTTGTTAGGTGGTTATAAAGTTTTAGGATATTCAACAGTAAAACCATATTTTAATTTTTATTACCCAACCACGTCAATTGCAAATAAAAAAGTTTCAGTATCAGGGGTTGAAGTTGAAAGGTTTGCAAATTATCAAGAAACAGTTCAAACTATTCCATATGGTTATGTATTTGAAACAAAACAAGATGTGGCAAATTTTTTGTTTGGTTATGGAAAATGGTTAGAAGAACAAGGATTTAAATTTAACAAATATTCAAATGAAATTAAAGAAACATTAAATTGGCAAAATGCAGTAAAAGAATTTTTATTTTGGACCACACAAAATTGGTCTCCGGGCTCTGCTATTACAGTTTCACCTGCCGCAGATGGTTTTGAATTAGATACTGATAATTCTATTGTAGGTAGATTAAGAAATCTTTCTGGAGATTATTCATCGTTAGATGCAGGCGGAAGAAAAGTTGATATTAGAGAAATATCAACAAAACGGATTGGTAAAACTTTTGATTTGGGAATTAAATCAGCTAATATAGGATTATACAATATAGCATTAAACACAGTTCAAAAAGAACATATTCTTTTATTTGATAATAGTACGGTGTTCTCAGATATAATTTATGATCCTTATACAGGATTCCGCCAACAAAAATTAAAATTAGTAGGATGGAAAACAGCAGGATGGAATGGTGATTATTATGCACCAGGCTTTATGTTTGATGCCGCACAAGTTACATATTGGATGAAAGATACAGATTATAAAGTTGGTGATAGCATTGAATATCAAGGTAAATTTTATGTTGCAAAAATAAATCATACCTCCAGCATAAAATTTGTAACAGAAAATTGGATGTTAAAATCAGAAAAACCAGCTCCACAATTGAGTCCAAATTTTGAATATAAGATTTCACAATTTAATGATTTTTATAATTTAGAATCAAATAATTTTGATGAATCACAGCAAGAACTTGCACAACGATTAATTGGATACCAGTCAAGAGATTATTTAGAAAATCTTTTTGTTAATGATATATCACAATATAAATTTTATCAAGGATATATTAGAGAAAAAGGAACTCAAAATGCAATTGACAAATTGCTTAAAGCCAAATATGAAGAGTCTGATATTACTTTAGATTTATATCCAGAATGGATGATTAGAACTGGAAGAATTGGCAATACAGATGCTAGAGAAAATGTTCAAATAACTTTAAAAGATAATGAAATTGTAGCAAATCCACAAAGTATTGAGCTGTTGGGCACATCTAATGACACAAAAGCATATACTAGAAGTTTAGGAGTTCCTAAAAATGATTTTTATAGTAAGCCTGTTGAATACACAGCAAGTTCAACATTTGCAAGATATGATTATACAACAGCAGGAGTAGATAGAGATACAGTTCAAGTTTATAAAAACGCAGGCTATCCACAATTAAATCAAGTTCAACATACAGCATTTACTATTAATGATTTATTAAACTTAGATATTAATTTAATTACTGCAAACAATTTAGTTTGGGTAGCAAATAAATCTAATAATGATTGGGACGTATATCGTATAACGTCAGCGGGAATTAAAATAGCATCTCTTAGATCCAGTAATGATGGAACACAATTGGAAATTACATTTACTAGTAGTCATGGATTAAGTGCTGGCTCAACAACAACACTGCCTGATTATTTTGCAATTGCCAATGCAGAAGAACTCGACATGAATAAAGTATATCAAGTTGATAGTATACCAGATTATAAAACAGTTATAATTGATTATACAGGTAACATAGGATTTCTTCCAACATTAGAAGATGGATCAACAGCAGACAGTTATGGAAATATTTACAAATTTGTTTCTGTAAGGTTAAATTCAATGGATAATGTAAATGATCTTTTAAGTTATAGTGTATATGAAGATAAAAACGATGCAATTGAAAGAGAAGGTGATAAAGTTTTTGCAGATGCAGATTCATCAGGTTTATGGCGTGTTTATGAAAAACAAGACCCATACACAATTACAAGAATACTGTCACCATCATCAGCAACAGCAGATCAAGACTTTGGCTATAAAATTGTAGCAAGAAACGACGGAAGAGCTGTTGTAGCGTCAGCACCAACAAAAGGACAAGGTACAGTACACTTTTTATTTAGATCAAGTACAACAGCAGGTACAACATTTCAAGCACAATCAGCTATAACAACAACTGCTGGCAGTGATAATACAGGTAAGTTAGGTTATTCATTATCAATGAGTACAGATGAAAACTTTGTTGTAGCAGGCGGACCTTATACAAACTCACTTGGTTCTGATGGTAGTACAAGATTTGCAGATGCTGGTTTAATTAAAATATTCTTATGGGATCCGGCAACTTTCAAATACGGAACATTGGTTACAACATTACCACCAACTGAAGCCGCATCTCAAAATTTTGGATGGGCACATAAAATTTGTGAGCCAGGAGTAAGTTCTACTAGATCAACAGCAACAAAATATATGTTTGTATCAGCACCAGGAGTAGGTACAGATGCAGGTGCAGTTTATATGTACGAATGGGGAATTGGCTCTGATGGTTCAACATATGACACATGGACACAAAATTTAACAATAACGTCACCCGAACCTGGTACAAATAAAAGATTTGGGCATAGATTAGAAGCAAACGATAACGGTGATATACTTGCTATTAGTTCTAAAGCACCAGGACAAGCAGGAAAAGTAGAAATTTTTAGAAGAACATCTCAAGCAAATGATGACAGTGTAAATCACTCATTTAGTTTAGTACAAACACTTACTGGTGCAACTAGTGATGGGTCAACACTTAATACCGAATTCGGTGAAGCATTAACAATGAGTAAAGATGGTACAACTTTAGTAATTGGTGCACCAGGGTATGATGATAGTAGTCAGGCAGATGCTGGAGCAATATATTATTACAAATGGGATGCCGACGGAGATTCAACGTTGGCTTATACATTACAACAAACAATTACAGCACCTGATACTCAAATTAATATGAAGTTTGGATCAACAGTAGATATAAATGATTCAGGTACAAGACTAGTAATTGGCGCAGAAAAATTTGCAAATGATAGAGAAATGATTTTTGATTTAGGCGAGACAACGTTTGATTTACAAGATACAAGAATTGTTGATTTAAATGTTGGATCAGGTGGTGCTTATACAGCCACTATGTATAATACAAAATTTATTATTGATGGTAGATTGGCAACAACAAGTATAACTGCAAATGATGATTTTGGAAAAGGTGTGTGTGTAATTGATAATACAGTATTGGTAGGTGCTCCAGATGATGAAGGTAATATATCAAGTGACGGAAGTTCAATGGTTAGTAATGATGGAACAGTAACTTGTTTTGATTTAACAGTTTCGGCTGAATATGCTTGGAAACAACTTACATATGAAACTGCATTAATAGATATTAATAAACTTGGACAAGTGTTTGAATTTAATAAATCTACAAAACAAATTAGAAATCATTATGATTTGTATGATCCTATAAAAGGTAGAATACTCGGAATTGCGGACAGAGAAATTAATATCAAGACAACGTGGGATCCAGCAACTTATAATGTTGGAGATAATGCAAATACTAAACTGGCATGGGCAGAAAATCACATTGGAGAAGTTTGGTGGGATTTGTCTAAAGTAAAATGGTTATGGTATGAACAAGATACACAGGAATATAAAACAAATAATTGGGGTAAAATATTTCCAGGATCTAGTATAGACATATATGAATGGATAGAAACAACATTATTACCTAGTGAATATAATGATAATGATGTTTTACTAGTAAACGGAATTCCATTAAACGAATCACAATATACTGTTAAACAAAAATATAATTCTGTACTTGATATATTTGTAAATTACTATTATTATTGGGTAAGAAATAAAACTAGTATGCCAATTAATAGTGTGGTGCAAAGAAAAAATACAGTTGCTTATATTGCTAATTTGATTGCAAATCCTCGAGGGTTTGATTTTAATTATTATGCAGTAACAGATACAAATAAATTTTTAATTCATAATGTAGGTAATCTTATAAATGATGATATTGTATTAAATGTTGATATAAGAACAACAACATTTGATGGAGAAGCACATTCGGTTTGGAAACTAGTTAGAGAAGGAGATAAAGAATATCGTCCAGGAACACAAATTGAAACACGTTGGTGGGACTCATTAATAGGTGAAAATAGTACCGGTGACAAAGTACCTGATTTAGATTTATCTGTAAACGAAAAATATGGAAATAATATTAGACCAAGACAAAGTTGGTATGTAGATAGGCACAATGCTTTAAAAGAAATAATTGATTATGCAAATATAATTTTGAAAAAACACCAATTAGTTGGTCAAATTAATTTAACAAATTTAGATTCAAAAGATGTAGAACCAACAGCGGAAAGTTTGGAATGGGACGCTACAGTAGACACTTATGCTGACTTGACTTATATTAATACCGCTGACTTGTCAGGGACAGTAAAATATCTTGTTTCAGCCGATGAGACTGCTAACGGATTTTGGGCAATATACACTTGGGACGGTGTAGAATGGTCAAGAACAAAAATTCAAACATATAACACTAGCAAATATTGGAGTTATACAGATTGGTATGACACAAGTGGTGATTTAGGTCATTTACATAGTGAAAATACAAAAATTGACAAACAAGTAACGTATCAATATGAATTAGATACATTAGAAATTGATATAAGAAAACATGTTAAAGTAACTTCAGCAGATACAGGAGGTTGGAAGTTGTTTATGAAGGCTTCTACAGGTTGGGTAAATGTAGGAACGGAAAACGGAACCATTAAATTATCAACTAAACTGTATGATTATTCACAAGATGCCACAGGATATGCCGGACAAGATAATTTTGATGATAACTTCTTTGACCAAGAGCCAGCAAAAGAAACAAGAAAAATTTTAATTGCATTAAGAGATGATTTATTCATTAATGATTTAGCATTAGAATATAATACATTATTTTTTACTGGTTTAAGAAAAGTATTATCTGAGCAAACTTATGTTGATTGGGTGTTTAAAACTTCATTTATAAATGCTAAAAACTCTGCAAGACAATTAGAGCAAAGAAAGACTTATACAACGGGTACAGATACCTGGGTTGAAAGTTATATTAATGAAGTCAAACCTTTCCATACAAAATTAAGAGAATACAAATTAGGTTACACTGGCACTGACACTGAGGATGGAATGTTTACTGATTTTGATAATCCACCATTTTATAGTGCTGATGATGGAAAAATTAGAACGTTAAATGTATCAGGTGATACAAGTAAGTTAACTGAATATCCTTGGCAGATGTGGAATGATTATTATAAAAAATATGTTTCATCTATAACAGTAGCATCGGGTGGTTCCGGATATACTGTTGCACCTACTGTGACTATATTAGGAGGTACTGTTAATAGTACAGGACCATTCCAAGTATTAGGTACAAGTAGTTCTGGTGGTACAAGTGGAACATATGGATATTATTATCCATTATTTACAAGTGAAAAACAAGCACAGATTTTTGACACACAAAATAATAGTGGTGCAGGAACAACAAATTCACATACATTTGATGAATTTACAGGTACGTTTTATATGCCTGCTAGTACATCGTTTACAGGACAAACTACAAAATCTGGTGCTTATAAAATGTATACAACACCAGATACAGATGCGGCAACTGCCACAGCAACAGTAAAAAATGGTGAAGTTACACAAATTATTGTAATAGGTAAAGGAAGAAATTATACAACAACGCCAACTATTGTAATATCAGGCGGAACAGATAGTGGAGTAAACCCATCAACTGTTGCTAAAGCATATGCAAATTTAAATAATGATCTTGTTAGAGATTTTGATGTTACAATGAAGTTTGACAGAATTAAATCTACAACTGACGTTGTGGATTGGGCGGCATCAACTTCTTATGTGTATGGACAATTAATTAGATATAACAATGAATTATATAAAGCAACAAGTGCCTTTACATCAACAACAAAATTTAAAGAAAGTATAGGAGATCTTTATAAAGTTTATGGAGATGAAACAGGTTTAACAGCATCAGACAGAGCAAAAGGTTTTTATACACCAACAGCAGGAATGCCAGGCAATGAATTGTCACAAATTATGGCAGGTGTTGATTACGGTGGCACAATGGTTACAGGATTGTTATTTTCACAAGAAGCAGGGTGGGATAAAGCAGGTTGGTATGACTTTCCATGGGATAATTATGGTGCATCAAGAATTAAAACATTTACAGCAGACGGAACTACTAGAACATTTACATTTGATACTGCTCCAGCAACAACTGATGTTTATCAAGTTTATGTAAGTTCTGATGATAGTACACGTTTAAAACTAGATGATGTTATTAGAGGAGATGGGTCAACAACAGAATTTACTTTAACAACAACACCAGACGAAAATGCTCTTGTTGAATTTATACCATTTGATGATGACGGGGTATTAACACCTACAGATGACAGAACATTAGATTCAATAATACAAGGTGGATTGTTTACAAAAAATGGATTGTATGGATCTGCATTAGGATCAGCACCATCAGATATTATACTAGAAGGAGATGAATTTGTTTCACCAGATACAAGTTATGCTCCAGAAGAAGTAGTACCAGGACAAATGTTTGACACGTTAGATATTAAAGTTTATACAAGTCCAGAATCGGGTGCACCATTTATATCTGAGAAAAATTATAGAGGAAATGGAAGTACAACAACATATTCAATTGGTGATTATCCAGGCACATTAGGTTCTGTAACAGTTTCAGTTGATGGCTCTGTTAAAAAATTAACTACAGATTATACAATTAGTGTTGCAAATAAAACAATAACATTTGGTACAGCACCAGCAAATTTGAGTGTTATATCAACAAAAACTTTTGCAATATCAGGAGAGAATTATAGAGTATTAGATCAATACACAGGTGACGGAAGTACAGTTACATATACAACATCTACAAGAGGTGAATTTAATTTAGATTCAACAGTGTCTGATATGTACATAACAATTAATGGTGTACCAACAACAGCATATACAACTACTACAACTGCAAATACAATTACAGTTACATTTACATCCGCACCAGCGGCAAGTAGTTTAATACAAGTTGCAGGATTTAATAAATCTACAACATCAACAAGAAGTTATGCAAGTATTAGAAATGAAGCAATTCAGTATGATGGATCAACGGTAAGATATGCTTTAACATATCCACCAGGAGCAATTGGACCATATGCAGGATTAACAATAGTTGAAGCAAACGGAAAAGTATTAAGAGGACCAGACAACACTTATTATTATGGTGATGGTAGCACATACACTTATGGAGTTGTATCAGGATTATTAGATGATTCAACAGTTGATCCTTCAAAAACAATTACATCTGCTTTACAGGTAGAAGTTTATGTAAACGGAACGAAAAAAGATTTAAACACACACTACACAGTTGATATAGGAAACCAAAATGTTGTATTTGTTACAGATTCAGTACCAACAACAACAGACGTAATTTGCATATCAACACTAGTTGATAATCATTATTACATTGATGGCGGAACAGACGCGGATATAATTATAAAAACAAGTCAAATGTCAACAGATGGGTATACATTAAACGCCAATGATTATTTGAGCGTAACAACATTTAATAATGCACTTGGAATGAAATTAAGAAGAGAAGCATTAGAAGGAAGGTCTTCTGGGATATTTAAATTAAGATTTGATCCACTAGGTACTGGTATGTATGTTTGGTTAAATGGAACACAATTAGTACAAGGATATGATTATACATCAACCGGAAATACAATTACAGTTGTAGGTAAAACAATAACATCATCTAGCAGATTAGATGTAATGTATTTTGCACTTGATACAGCAATTGGTGCCACAGGATTTAGAGTGTTTAAAGATATGTTGAATAGAATATTTTATAAACGGATTTCAAAAAATGCTACAACTGAAATTGCAGAAGATATTGTTTTAGGTGCATCTGAAATCCAAGTTAAAGATGGAACAAAATTAGCACAACCTCAACAAATAATAAGTTCAGATGGTTCAACTATTACAACAATAGTACCAGGTGTAATTTTTGTTGACAAAGAAAGAATTGAGTACTTTACAAAATCAGGAGACACATTAGGTCAATTAAGACGTGGAACTCTTGGAACAGGAATTAAGGAGCATAGGTCAGGCACAGAAGTGGTAGATGCGTCTGGAACTCAAACTATACCTTATGCGGATACAGTTTACACCAACACCTTTACAGGTGATGGAAGTACGGCTGTATTTGGTTTATCACAAGCACCGACCGACGCTCGTCAATTAGACATATTCATTGGTGGCCAACGATTGTTGTTGACGAGCGAGGACGGTTCTACTATAAATTACTCTATAGGCGGCGATAATACAGATATTTCAAAAGCAACTTTTGCCCAAGCCTCACCTTCTGTATCTGCTCAAGACGGCGATGTAAGAGATGTGAAGTTTAACAACGATGGAACTAAAATGTTTATGTTGGGTAGAGCCGATACCTCTGACGTTTATGAATATTCATTATCAACTGCTTGGGACGTTTCAACAATAACTTTCGTTCGTTCTTTTGAAGTTGGTGTTGTATCTTCTACGCAAGGAGACAATTCGTCAAATAGTTTAGAATTTAATACAGATGGAACTAAAATGTTTGTGTTAGGTCAAGGACAAGATCTTATTAGTGAATATGCATTAAGTACAGGATTTAATCTCTCAACAGCCTCCTTTACACAAAGTTTTGATGTAAGTGGCCAAGAGAATGCACCTTATGGTTTAGCATTTAATAATGACGGAACTAAGATGTTTGTTACTGGTTGGACAGGCGATGATGTTAATGAATATACATTAACTACAGGTTTTGATATTTCAACAGCAACTTTTGTTGATAGTTTTAGTGTAAGTACTCAAGAAGCAAGACCATCAGGAGTACAATTTGATTCAGATGGAACTACAATGTATGTTTTAGGTGGACATACTATTCCAACTATATGGCAATACAAATTAGCAACAGGATTTGATGTTTCAACAGCATCTTATTCAGGTAAATCGTTTAGTGTACACAGTGAAGAGACTAAAGCAAGAGGTTTCTGCTTTGGCGATAATGGAACTAAACTGTATGTTTGCGGATGGAATGGAGACGACATTAACCAATATTCTATAGATCCAACAGTTGTTTTGAGTACTCCTCCAGCATCAGGAACACAAATTAAAATATTACATAAGAAAGGACAGGTGTGGTACACTGCATTAGATGGTAATCCTTCAAACGGCAAAGGATTACAAGCCTCAACTACTCAACAGGCTAAATTTATAGCAGGAGAACCAACAAATGCACCTGAATAAATACAATAGGATGACTGAAGAAAATAAACAAAACGAACATAAAGAAGAGACTAAAAAGCCACAAGATCATAGCGGAGTTATGATGACTGGACACATTAAAATATTCGATCCAGAGACAGGCGAAGTAATAGTAGATAAAAGTAATGCTATTCATTACGAGAATATGTCTCAAAGTTTGTCAAACAGTTTAGCAAATAAAACAACAGGTTTTGTACACGAAATGGCATTTGGTAATGGTGGAACATCTGTCGATCCAACAGGAATTATAACTTACCTAACGCCAAATTCAACAGGTTCAAATGCAACATTATACAATCAAACATATTATAAAGTAATAGATGATAATTCATCTACCAATAAAGACACTACAAGAAATAAAATGGAAGTAAGACATACAGCAGGTAACAAGTATACTGATATTGTTTGTACTTGTACTTTAGATTATGGTGAGCCAACAGGACAAGCGGCTTTTGATAATACAACAAATTTTGATGGAGATTATGTGTTTGATGAATTAGGATTAAAAAGTTGGGAAGGAACAGAAAACGGAACAACAAATAAATTACTAACACACGTTATATTTCACCCAGTACAAAAATCATTAAACAGATTAATACAAATTGATTATACTTTAAGAATACAAAGTTTAACAACATTTACTGAAACAAGTTCAACAGCATTATCAACTTCAAATACTGTAAGTGGAACAACTTCAGGTAGTAACACAGGATACTAATAAATGGCGTACACAGTAAATAAAAAAAATAGCTCTGCATCACCAAATGCTTATACAGTTCAAGACGGTGTTGTAAACACACAAACTGATTTAAGTTTTATTGGAAAAGGTTATGCAGGTTATGGAGAAACTATTGCTGAAAACTTTTTACACTTATTAGAAAATTTTTCAAATACAGCGGCACCAACAAAACCTATAATAGGACAGCTTTGGTGGGATTCAACAAATGCAAAACTAAAAGTTTACAACGGTACTGCTTGGCAAACAGCAGGTGGTAGTGCACCATACCAATCAGCACAACCTTCAGGAATTACTCAAGGTGATATATGGATTGATTCAGATACAGGACAAATGTTCTTTTATAATGGATCAGCAAGTGTTTTAATTGGCCCTCCAGGGTCAACAGGAACTACAAATGGATTTACATATGATGCAATTTTAGATTCAGCTGATGCTACACAAAATATTACAAAATTATATAATGATGGAAATTTAATTGCAATTATTTCAGAAGATACTTTTACACCAAAAGTTTCTATTTCTGGATTTGCAACAATTAAAAAAGGAATTACTTTAACAACAGCAATAGCAGATACAAAATTTCAAGGAACAGCCACAGATGCAGATGCATTAGGTGGAGTTGCCGCGGCAAATTATTTGTTATCAAATGCAAACGATACAACAACAGGAACATTAGGGATTGTTACAGACTCAGGTATGACAATTGGTGCTGATAATGACTTTTCTGTTACAGTTGATGCAAGTGGAGCAATTATTGCCAATACAATTTCAGATACAGATATTACATTTAAAGTTAATGACGGAGGTGTAACAACTACATTAATGACTTTAGATGGTTCAGAATCAAGAGTTGGAATTGGAACAACTACACCGTCTACAAAATTAGAAGTTAATGGAACAATTACAGCAACAGCAATTACAGCAACAGCAACAGGAAACGTTACAGGAAATCTAGCAGGAAACGTTACAAGTTCAGGTGCAAATACAATGGGTACTTTAACAATGGCAGGAACTTTAACTTCTTTTAATATTCTACCAGCGGCAAATACAACATATGATATTGGATCTGCAAGTTATGGATACAACACAGTTTACGCCAAAGCAACATCAGCACAATACGCTGACGTGGCTGAGATTTATGAAGCAGATGCAGAATATGATATTGGTACAGTTGTAATATTTGGTGGTGATAAAGAAATTACAGTATCTAGTATGGGCAATGATACTAGAGTAGCAGGTGTTATAAGTGAAAATCCTGCATATTTAATGAATGATGATGCAACAGGTTTACCGGTAGCATTATTAGGAAAAGTCAAATGCAAAGTTGTTGGAATTGTTAAAAAAGGCGATATGCTTGTTACACATTCACAACACCCAGGAGTCGCTAGAAAAAGTGGTGATCCTAGTGTTGGTGCAGTAATAGGAAAAGCATTAGAAGAATATGATTCAATAGAAATAGGCACAATTAATATAGTGGTAGGAAAACAATAAATAAGGGTATATGGCATACACAATTAATCAAACAGATGGAACAGTAGTTGCTACAATAACAGACGGCACAATTAATAATTCAACAAGTTTAACACTTTTTGGAAAAAGTTATTCAGGATTTGGTGAAGCATTAAATGAAAATCTTGTTAAATTATTAGAGCATTCAAGTTCAACAGCGGCACCAACAGCACCTCTTAAAGGTGAAATATGGTTTGATGCAAATACAAATCAAATAAAAGTTTATGATGGAACAAGTTTTAAGCCAACAGGTGGAGCAAAATCACAAGCAACAGCACCAACTTCTGCTTCAGCAGGAGATCTTTGGGTTGACTCTGATGATGATCAGCTATATCTTTACACAGGATCAGCATGGTTATTAACAGGACCAGTTTTCTCATCAGGACAAACATTATCAGGATGGAAAGTTGAAACACTTGCAAGTGCAGGTGGAAATAAAGTTGTTTCTTCAATGTATGCAGGAAATACTAGAGTAGCAATTTTATCAAAAGAAACATTTACACCATCAGTAACACAAACAGGATTTGCTTCAATTAAAGCAGGTATTACTTTAAATTCAACGTTAGGTGCTGTATTTTCAGGAACAACAACATCAGCAACAGCCTTAGACGTATCAGGAACAACAAATACTTCAGGTACAGTTATTGCAGGTGGAAACTTTTTAAGAGCAGATGCGGCAGATACAACAACTGGTGCATTAACAATTGATAATGACACAGGATTAATTGTAGGAGATGCACAAGAATTAACAATAAGTGTTTCATCAAATCATGTAACAGTTGCACAAACTTCACAAGATAAAAATTTAAGTTTTACAATTAATGATGGGGGAGTAACAAAGACTCCTTTAGCATTTACAGGTAGTACAGGTGCAGTAGCAATTACTGGTGATGTAACAATCACAGGTAATTTAAATATTTCAGGAGAATATAATTCTTCAGTATCAAACGTATCAACATACGATGATGCATTTATTAAAGTAAACACAGGAAATGCAGAAGCAGATGCAGGATTGATTGTAGAAACAGGTGATACTGATGATGCAAGATTATTTTATGATGTATCTGAAAATTATTTTGCCGCAGGACAAGGTGCTTCATATTCACAAGTTATTAGATTAGCAGATGCAGTTGCAGATGGTAATGCTTCAAAAGAAAAAGTATTAAAAACTTCAGCGGCTGGATTAGTAACAGTAACTAACGTTTCGTTAGCGGCAGTTGGATCTATTACATACACTGATACCTCAAATGTAAGTGTTCCAACAATTGGTGCAGTTGCTACTTTAAGTTTAAAATGGGGCGGATCACTAAAAACTGTTTCAACATCAGCACCAACAGGCGGTGACGGTAGCGACGGAGACTTTTGGTTTGTAAGGGAGGCGTAATCCCATGGCAACAGTCATAAAAGAATTCATTTATTCAGGAACACTTCAAATAGCAGATATACCAATAGGAGTTACTTCACTCACTCTTCATATATGGGGTGGTGCTGGAGGCTCTGGAGGAATGGATGCTACAGGTCCAGGAGCAGACGCGGCCGCAGGCCATTTTGTATCAAAAACAGATTTAGATATGACAGCATATGATGGTGTTAAATCTATTGCTGTTGCAGTTGGTGGCGGTGGAGCAAGTGGAACGTCAGGTCAAGAAGCTGAAGGTGGAAAAAATGGACAAAGTTTAACTGGCTATTCTGGAGGAAAGGGCGGAAAGTCAGGTTCGGTTGGTACATCAGGTTCCGGAGGTGGTGGAGGTGGTGCCACAACAATAACATTATTTGAAAGTGGACAATCAATAAACAATATTGAATTAGCTATTGCAGGCGGTGGTGCTGGTTCTGGAGGTGGTGGAACAGCTTCCAGAGGAGGCGCAGGTATTAATACAAATTCAGCAACAGGAAATTCTCCAGACTCATTAGGAGAAAACGGTGCAGGTCACGAAGGAGATGGTGGCGGCGGCGGAGCTGGAGGCGGTGGAGCTGATGGTGGAAAAGGTGGATCAGGCGCCTATGGTGACGCTGGAGGAAACTCAGGATACTCAGGATCAAATCTTGTACCAAGCGGAGGCTCCGAAGATAACGGTTCGGGTAAAACACCAGGCGGAACAGGCAACGCATATTATTCATCAGGCATAGCAGTAGGCGGAGCAGAATCACAAGCAGGTGCAAACGGCAGAGCAGTTTTAATTTTTAATATACCAGCTGAAGCAAAACATAAAGTTTCAGGTTCATGGAAAAATATTAATGAAATGTACACAAAAGTTTCAGGTACATGGAAAAGATTACTTGGCGGATATACTAAAGTAAGTGGAACTTGGAAAGCATTTTTTGGAGCAGATATTTTATTCGAATCAAATGCCGCAGGATTTGGAAACAGTGATGGAGGCGTAACATCAGGAACATTAGGAACAGGTGGAATTCCAACTATCCATACAATTCCAGCAACCGCTCCAAATCTTTCAAATCATGAGGGGATAAGATTTATCCACCGCCCAAGAAGAAAGTGCACCTGGACGGATTACGCCAGTGGTACTGCAGTCGAAGGTGAACCAGATCAAAAAGAA
>Ga0080013_1003670_pt1 | contig 15871 bp, 19 predicted proteins | sample ETNvirenome_6_85_FD_69236 | JGI IMG/M metagenome (GOLD analysis project Ga0080013, IMG submission 69236) | Marine viral communities from the Pacific Ocean - ETNP_6_85 (SPADES assembly) (version 2) | ecosystem: Environmental > Aquatic > Marine > Oceanic | place: Pacific Ocean | collected 2013-06-19
TTTTTCCACGGCTTTTCATTCTCTTTCTAGCTTTAGCTGCGGCAGCTTTACCTTTTTTCGTATAAGAATATTTTTTACCACCTACTTTTGGCATACTAATCTCCTTGTCTCCAAGCTTTTTTTGCTCTCTCATTCCATTTCTTGGAATTTTCTTTCATTATATTATTTTGTACTGATTTTATACTATCTTCCATTGTAATAGTAGAAAAATCAACTAAATCTTTGCGTATTGCAGTTGCCCAGCCGCTATCTCTAATAACGACTTGAGTTGTATACATAGGCTCAGAGGCTTTGTTCCCACATGAGCGGCAATAAAACCAACCTTCAGAGTTTGGTTCTTTACAATGTACACACTTTTTCATTAAGAACCAGCTACAACAAGCGTTAAAATTCTATCTCCGTTTAGACGACAATGCGATATTGATAATACTGCATTATTTGTACTATCTAAACTTACGATATAATCATAAACGTCTTTTGCTAAGTCTCCAGCAGAACTTGCTTGAGTTCCTTGAGCGGCGTTATGAATAAAAGTTTTTGTCTTTACATTTGATGAATTATATACTGCCATTTTTTTTCCTTACTTTTAAGTGAGGCGGGAATTATCCCGCCCCACCATATTCAATCTATATATTGAGCTATTACCTCTCAAATTTAAGATTATCCATATGTGATATGTGCTGCATCAGCTGCTACGCTAAATACATAATATGAATCGCCACTACAAACAAGAGAAGCTCTATCACCTTTTGTTGCGCCACTAATAAAAGTTAGCACATCAAAACCTGTAGATTCTGTCCCTGTAGAGCCTTCCATGTCTATACCTAGACCTACCATATTATTACCATCATCATCAGTAACCTGTACAGTTACAGCATTAGATGCTGCTGAATCGAGAATAAATTCGGCATGCCAGCCCATTAATTTATTATCATCTGTTGCACATTCTGGTAATGTAATAGCATAAGCTGCTCCCTGATTAATAAGAAAAACACTTCCTGAGTCTTCTGCTGTTAATGTTAAAGCAGCATTGACGTGGCGTATTTTTTTCTTAAAATCAGATTTACCACTATTTTGTTCTATATAATCACTACGCATTATTCAATCCTCCTAATTCAAGTCAGTAAATGAATACAACATATGAGCTTCTGGAATTGTTACTTCCAGACCTGCTTCAGTAAGAATCATATCTTTCCGAAGGTCTTCATCTGCTTGCTGTACGTTAGTAATTACATGAGTATCACGATTTAATCCGTTACCCACCAAAGGTCTATAAGCTAATTGACCCATATCAGCCAACAGCATAAATCCTGCTGACATATTACGGAACAATGGCTCACGAACAATAGATAAGTCTCCATGAACGGTACTCAACTGCATAATGCTATGTCCAAATGAACCTTCACGTTGTGAGGCTTGGAAATTATAAGTATTATGAGCTGCGTTACCAGCGTCCAAGGAAACATCAATAAAACTATTGTTTCCAACTTTGTTTAGATAAGAGATAACAGGTAATCCAGCGAGAGCTAGTTTATTATTACTTCCACCGCGAGCGGGGTCGAATAATATTTCAAAGTCTCCCAAAAACGTATCATACGTTACCGAAGCAGCTGCTGCTGCCGCAAAATACGGAGCTCCAGAGCTATATGAAATAGACCCGGGTGACTGTGCTTGACGGTTTACGATGATATGTCCTGCTAGACCTTCTGTAGTTTGGATACCGCTTGAACGACCGCGTTGTCCAAATAACATTGCTCTTTCTATATCAACTTTATGTTCTCTTAATTTGAGATTCCAGATTCTCTGCCATTCGTTTGCATACCCTCTATAATTAGTAGCGATTGACGTATTGGTCATTTCTGCTGCTGTCTTAAAGATTTGAGTATAGCCATAGTCGTCTTCTAATGATTTAGACCAGACATCTGGCGAACCCGAACCTTCAGCAAACGCAGTACCAATAACCTGTGCTTTATCGCCATCTGCAACAGCATCGTAACCACTCTCAGAGGAGTTACCAACGCTCATACAAGTAACGTCACACACTGTTTCAGTTGCGTTAACAGAAACTGAATCTAAGCGAAATACCGCTTGAGATTTTCCATCAACCACTTCCACAGCAACAACCATACCCGGAACTAACCAGTCAACATTGGCTCCAGAACCATCGTCAAAATTAACCACACCAGACACGCCAGCTGCTAAAGACGCTAAAGCGCTATCAGCATACAATGAACGATTTGTCCAGTCAATTTTGCTACGGTTTTCCAGAAACCTAAATACTGGGTCAGTAGTAGGTACTTTTGCTATTTTACTCAGGTATACAAAAAAAGGAGATTCTTCTGGGGCTAACTCAGCAACTCTATCGCTAAAGTCATACATTCGCCTGCTATCTGGGGTTGCCCCGTGAGCAGATGCATGACTATTACCGGCAGTTGTCGCCATGTCAGCGCTTGAAATCTGGCCTCGAATATAGCCAGCTGCACTTGTAGCCATTTTATTTTCCTTCCTTCATTTTATTAAGGTAATCTACTTCCCATGCCTCCAGCCTGCTTTACTCCATCCCACATTTCATCAAATTCATCTTTGACTGCTGGGGGAGCTCCTTGCAAAGCGCCCGGACTGCGTGGTGCTTGTTTAGCTGCTTTCGCAGCTTCTACCGAATTGCGAACTTCTGGTCTTTTTACATTTCCAGTAGAACCACGCCATACCTTGACTAAAGTGTCAAGAGATAACTGTTCTGTTGGTCTTGTAGCAAATTCCATAAACTGACTGACTTCATTTTCATTCAATCTGTATTTGTTCTTCAATTCGCTAACCGTATTATTAATCATAATTTGCTCATTCATTTGACCAAGTTGATTATTTACCGCTTCATTTACAGAACGCTGTTCTTGAGCTGTTCTGTACTTATATGAAGCTGAATCCGGTTTGTAGTATGCGTCCCAAGGATTAAATTCATCCTCGGACAGCGAAGGTTCTGTACTATTAGTCTGATTGACACCATCACCATAACCCTGCTCTTGAAGTTGCTTCTCCGCTAAAGAAGTCATGACATTTTTATATTTGTCATTTTCAGATTGAGCTTTATCGTAAAGCCCTTGAAACTTTCGTGCTTCCGTTTCCCAATCTGTATTCTGTTGCAAAGTCAAATCTTGAGCATTACTTTCTGGGACTTCATTAAATCCCAGAACATCTTCTTCTTGTGTGGTATCATCCTCAAAAAATGTATCAGTTATACCGTCACTACTACCTAAGACATCGTCTACGACTTGTTCTTCGGTAGGTTGTATTGCTTCAGCTTGTTCCATTTTATTTTCCTTTCTACAATGTCTCGCCAGCTTCTTGAGCAGAACCCATCATATTTTTGGATTTCTCAGCTGCGAGCTTCACTGCACCGGCAAGCTTTTCAGCCTGCACTTTATTAGTTGCTTTAGCATCTGTTTCGACATTAGTAAGTTTGGATTTAAATTTTTCAACTTCAACCCTCTTTCTATCTGCCACCGACTCTCTTTGAGCGGTCTGCAAGTCACCCTGCAAATTTTTGACTTGGCCTTCTAATTGTTCGACCATGCCTTGTAATTGTTGTATTTCTCCAGTTCTTTGTAATATTCCTTCTTTGTCAAATATCTCTGGATTCTTTTTCAAAACTTCCTCTTTATCTACAAGCCCTAATTGATATGCTTCTAAGTATACATTATATTCAGCCCATTTGCTTGTAGGCAATGTTGAACCGGGAGCTATAGATACATCATGTTGATTAACATTGTATTTATCTTTTGCTATATCTATTAACGTTCCGCTAACATCATCATATAAATTAACTGTTACTTCTGTCAAATCATTATTAGGCTGTGCAAGTTTAAACATTTTTTGATATGAATAATGACTTTTACCAAGTCCATACATAACTTTACCTAATCTTGTAATACCAAATTCTATATCTCTTAATTTAGATTTAGGTCTTTCTGCTCCTAAAGAAACCATTTTCTCTGTACCCCTTACAGTATCAGGAGCCTGTTCTGCAAATCCATGCATTAATTCTGGTAAACCAAAAGTAAAATCTATATAATGCTCAGCGCTTTGAATTAAACGATAAAATTCAGAAGCTAATGGAGTAGGAGATGGATAATGAGGTTCTCCTTGAGAACTATCTACTTCTATCACAGCGTTAGGGTTAGCCCAATCTCTTTCTAAATCACCTATATTCTCTACGCTTCCTAATGGTACTAATAATTTAAGACCTGCTGATGCTTGAGCATGAGATATAGCTAAAGACCATAGTTTATTAAGCAATCTTTGCATTGGTCTGGCTCTAGCAATATCAGACCTAGGGTATGGAGTACCTGTATATACATTTGGCAGTGGAACAATAGGATATATATCTATATTTAATATAGATTCATATAATACTATTTGCCCTACAGTTGCTATAACTGCAACTCTAGTTTGCAAGACTTCTTCGTATTGCATTAATCCACTTTCAAATACATCAGGGTTCTCAGCTAGGAATTGTTGAAATTCAGGTTCACTTAGAACTTGTTCTTCCTGAGTGCGCATATCTGCTATTCTATAAAATGGTACTTTAGTTTTAAAAAATCTTTCTAATACTTGATAATGCTCACTTCCACCATAATCTAAATCTTTTGAAGCATCAGGATATACAGTATAAATACTATTTTTATTTTGAGGTGAAGGATAATCTTCATCTGAATGTGAACTTATATCTTTTATAAGACCATCTACCATCTCACCTGTTTCAGGGTCTAATTGAGGCCCTAGTTCCGGATAGAGGCGAAGTACTTGTTCTTCAGTTAATATAGTAGACAATATGATACTATCAGCATCATCGAAAAACCTGTCCCTAGATGATGGTGGGACATAGACACGAAACGGGTTTACACTTGTGAACTTGACATCGCCCCTACCGAAATCAGATTCATTATCAACATACGCATATAAATATCCTAATCCAGTTACTGCATAATCATGTATTGCCTGTTTCATATGCACATCACCGCTAGAGAGCTCCCAGCAGTAACCTAGTATAAGACGCCATATTTTAGATAATTTAGCATCTGAATCTTCTCTTGGAATAACTGTAAAAGCTGGAGGACTAGCTGTTATTATAGCTTTAAGCTTTTCAACTGCTGGCCCAATTCTATCCATTGGCACTGCAGCTTGATTAACGGCAGAAAGGTCATCTGTTTCATCTGTTGTATAATGATTTCCAGAATAGAAATCAATATCTGAGCGGGCTTCTGTATCCCATGATGAACGTGCATCTCTCCAGCGTTGCCATAATTCTTGACTTTCTTGAGCTCTAGGGTCTAATTTTATGTTAGGCATACGGCGCCAAAGTTAATAATATTTTTTTTAAGTGTCAAGTATTTCTTAGTCCGGTCATCCAATTGTATACTTTTCCCCTCTTCGCTCTTTTTTTATTAATGCCTTTATACTCACTTTTCTTCATTCTAGCGCTAGAAGGCGCTTTAGCATAATAATCAGCGTAATAGAGTCCATCCATTAAATCATCATGCCTAGGAAACGGATGTTCAAAAAATTCATCTACCAATTCTGTCATACTACGTCTTATAAATAACTTTTTAGAATTAACTATAGGGCCAAGCGTTGTTTCTAGTCTATCTTCTTTTTTAATACCACCCGGAGGCTTAACACCCTTAAATATACCCGGAATAAGTCTTTTATCACTATGAGCAATCCTAGTTACCATATCTCTTACCATTTCCTGAGCAGCTACTGTTTCTATTGTAGCTCTACGTACAGGAGAATACTTATTAGCCATATCTATAATTATCTGTGGTAAATCAAATGTAGGTATACGCTCACGATAATATTCTAATACATAACGATTTTTTTCTTTATCTATAGCTATAACCATTATTACTTGAAAATCTGATGTATTTGTAGCTGTTGCTGCTATATCAACACCTATATAAACATTAACAGGTATCATTTCGTCTGTAGTCGCTAAATACGCCATTCTATCAATAGATTTAAATTCATGAGAATGATATTGTATCCTATCTATCTTAAATGACGCTGTAGAAACATCACGAGCATCATTCATATACTCTTGAGCAAATTTATTAACTAAACCAGCTTCTATAAATTCTCTTTTCTTAGCGGCAAGCTTTTCTTTTGAAAACTGTTCTGGCCATATAGGCTTTTCATTTTCAATAGCTCTATAAAAAGTAACATCCCAAGGATATGTTCTATTATTCTCTTTAGCTTCATTATTACCATCATATATCATTTGTAAGAAACTATCAAAATGTACAATAGTACCGCATAACCATATCCAACCTTCTCTACCAGCAGATTCTTCTAATGCAGGATATATAGTAGATACTACCCATTTCTTAATCTCAGCTCTACGTTCAGGTGTTTTTGTATTTAACTCTGATTCAAAGTCATCAAGTATAATACCAGTATAACGTACATCTAACTCAGAACGACCACGCAAGCGCTGTGAAGTACCTTTTGCTATCATTCTATCGCCTTTAGCAGTTACAATATCTTTTTCAGTCCATCTATTACCATAAGTGTCTCCAGCCATATCTCCAAAATAATAACGAATAAACTTATTTACTTCCAAATGTGTCTTAACATATTTTAAATGGTCAATAGCCTGTCCTTGTTCTTCAGCAATCCAAGCTATAAACTGTTGTTCTTCTTTAGGACTAAATAGCATTTTGTGCAATATAGCAGATTTTGACAATATAGACTTACCAAAACCCCTAGGAAGTATATTACATATTCTAGCGCCGGGTTTAGTACTTATTAATTTCTTTGCTATATTTTTATGAAATTTTGGAGAAGCGCTTTTATTTAAAAAATCTTTAGGTAGAAAGGCTCTACCAAAATATAATAGGTCTTTAAATGAATTAGCTAATATTTCATCAGCTTCCCTCATTTCTGAGGGAGAAGGGTTTATGTTAAAATTATTGATTTTATCCAATTTACAAATCTATATAAACTATAACAAATTGGTACTGACACAACCGGATGTACTGCTGGCACTAGGTATATTATCATTATCATTGCTTTTTTCATTCTTCTTTTCCTTTTTTATTTTCTTTTTTTCTATTGTATCAATATCTAACCAAGTATCAAAAAAATTATCTTTATTCATGATAACCCCACTATATTATTACTTTTACTAGTATTTGCAAATATTAATATATCATCATCACCAAATACAGAATGACAGAAGATACAATAATAACTTCTAGGTTTTCCATTATCTTCAAATATTACCATTTTATCATCATTGGTTATAGTTCTTTCACAAACATAGCAAGTTTCACTATGAGTAATGACTACAGGCATATTCTCTATAGATATATTGCTAAATCCATCTTTAAGCAGGGTCTTTTTCTCCATGAGATATTAATTTCACACTAGCTCCACCAAATTGAGCAAGCTTCTCCTTACTAAAGCCTTCAAATACAGCAAGAGACTCTGTTCTCTTTTCTTTTGGAAACATACCAGCTATTTTCATTAACATCTCCAAAGCTCTAAGTTTGTCTGAATCCCTAGCTTCATCTTTATCAACTATTACTTTTGCTTTCTCAAGTAAATAGTCTTCATCTATACCGACTTTCAGCATAGACTGTTTTATTTCTTCACTAACCAATTTACTAATCCTTTCTGTTTTTAGCAAGGCTGTTGCCTGATTATTAGCATAATCCTCTTTATTCGTAGGATATACCTTTAAATACGCTTCTGTAGGGTTCATACCATTTGCAACGTATTTAGCAAACAAGCGCTCTCTTCGCGATATATTTGACTTATTAGCTCTATGCACATTACTACTTTCGTACCTAGATAAGCTATATATGTTTTTAGGTGGTAAGCCGGACATTAAGTGTTTACGCTCAGTATGTCTAGTTCCAAGTATAGTAGTAACCAATTCGCCTCCACCTTTCATTGGTAAACGCTTTATTATTCTACAAACTTGATTATCATCAGTCATAGTCCATGATTCTGTCGGAGCATCTCGCCAATTGTCATAAATAAACTCATTAGGGTATAATTCCCTAAATTCGTCTTCATCTTCAAAGACAGGTTGCTTAACACCCTTTACAATCTTATACCGCGCCACTACCGACCTTATTACTTATTATTTCTTAGCTTTATTAGCATTTTTTCCTCCGGGCGCGGCTTTGTTACCGTTTATCTCTTTGCCCCATAGAAATGTTTTACCATTTACTATATCGACAACTTCTAAACGAAAATCTCCATTTGAAAACCAATCTGCTACTCCAAAGGCATGGGCCCAGTTAACCTGCCTATTGTTTAACCACATATTTGTTTCACTAGACATATCTTTTAAACAACCCATTGAAAAGGCATGATGAGCACCATCTACATGGGTAACACCAGCACGTTGAACATCGTGAGTGTGTCCATATACTATATTCTTACCTAAATTCATGGTATGTTGTCTAGTATGGCTAATTGTAGAGTAATGACCTCCATGATAGAAGTATAGTTTACCTATACGCATAAGCTTGCCATAGGGATAGTACTTATATCCCCTTTCAGCAAGCCTCATAATGTTCTTATACTTGTATTTATCCAAATATGGATATTCTTCTACAAACATATTTAACCAATTATCATGATTTCCTTCAATCATGTGCTTTTCTTCGCATTTAACCTTTTTTAATGCGCTATCAAACAAATCAAGACCAGCATTGACCTTTACTTGTTCTTGTTCCAAATCTTCTATAACATATTCTAATGGTGGGCGCTTACGCCTTTTGTACTTAAAAGGTGAAACGCTCTTCCATTCGCCTAAATCACCTAAGCATACGAATATATTCGGTTTTACTATTGGTATAGCCTTTATTACGCAGTTTATAGCAGCATCATCCTGTAATGGAAAATGCACATCTGGTATAATAATTGCTCTACGCTTGTTTTTCTTTATTCTTGCCATGTTTCCTACTATATAATACTATGTTATTCTCTTTACGCGACATATCAGTAGCTACATCATCTCGTAGCATACCAATCGCTATCTTGCCGCCCTTATCTTTAAAAGCCTCAGCCCCCTTACCCATAGCCTCTATTACAACTAAGTGTCTTAAGTTACAATCACAGCACCAAAGGTAAAAATGAGACTCTGCATCAACTACAAAGGCTTCGCTGTCAAATGTTTTAATGTTCATTTTGCACTATAGGCACTATTACATTTTCAAAGTATTCACAGTCATAAGCTTTACAAGGCTTATCCGCATACCTTTTGTCTACTATTTGGTACAATACTCCGTTTTCGTGTTTCATCATAGCTCCTATGCATATTTTATTAACCCAGTTACAGCAATGTTTTTTAGCTTGTGCCAATTTTTTATTCTTTTCTGAGTCTAGCACAGCGGAAGTTAAGCATTAATAATGGAAATGTCAAATTAGCAATTTTTGGCTTTGTATTATATATATAATATATAACACTTATATATATAATTTATACTATACGCATATTATAGTTATTTCTATTACTATTACTATACTATATATACTATACAAAACTTGAAAAAAAATTTTCACAGATATTTTGAGGTTTAATAGCGCTGTTTTAAGGTAAACTACAAAAATAGGGTCACTTTGGGTGTGGGTCTTTTATGTGCCCCCGACCCCGGTCTTTGGTTTTTCGAGTTGTAGGGAATTTAGTTGAAAATTAATTATACATAATATATATTATACGTCAATGGGTTAAAATTACTTGTAATTAATACAACGAAAGCAAAGCAAGACACTAATAATTTATAATTGCTTACTTGTTTTATTGTTTGATTTAAAACTTGACACTAATCAATACACTACACTATATTACTACTGTCAATTAAACACTAACTAACTAAAAGGATGTAATTATGGTTAAATACACCAATGCTCAAGTATCTGAGATTAAAGACTCTTTGTTTACTGATATAGTAGATGGAGTTGAGGTCTTTAATGAGAATATATATCTTGACTGGGTACAGAAGCAAGAAGCTAAAGGAAATACTTTTCCCAAAGCTAGAACTGGCAAGGTAGTAGATAATAAAACAATTGAAACCTTGAAAGCTGAGTTTACAACTGCAATTAAGAAATTGCCTAATGTAACAACTACAGGTAAGAAAGGCTTTGTAATAGATGGTAATGACCAACTAATACAAGTACAGCCATTGTTTAGGGTTGTAGAGGCTAATAAAGCTGGAGTATCAGAAAAGAAATTCAATGAGATATATAAAGCTACTGCAAAAGCTCAGAATATCAAGACACCTAAAAAGGATACTACTAAGCAAAACAAATAATTGTAATATTGTTTGTAATAAATCAAGCCTATTCATATCTTTGGATAGGCTTTTTTTATGCTTTATTTAAAGATACACATACTTACACACCTTAAACCCTCGAATCTCTCTATTGAATAAACTATCTATACATATTAATTTACATTCTACTGTAATAATCGCTAAAGATTATACTAGCGGTAAAAGTAAAGTAGTGCATCATACTACAAAAGCGACACACTATCCAACGGCGAGAGATATGGTAGTCAATCACTTAGCAAAGTATTACAGTCAATTTAATTTACAAGTAAGTATAAGAGATTGCGTAGTAAGAGAAGTTATTGTATATAAACCAGAGAAAAGCGTACCTCCAAAAGATAAGTACAAAGGATTACCTGCGTACAATAAATATATTCCGGACAAGCTAGTAACATTTGAAGCTGATGGTATGCGATATAAAGTTGATAAAGATTTTAATGTTTACACAGAAGACAATAGTGCGCATTTTAGAAGTATAAAGAAAAGTAAAGTGCGTTATTTGATGAGCCAATACGATAACAAGCGTATGAGCGCTAATACATTTGTCTATGAACTAAATAAAGCAATAGATAACAGATGAGTAGCGGTAAAACAAAACAAACATCCTCCCACTCACAACTCCGCTATTCATCTACTATTGCGAAAGGAAAAAGCGATGAAACCAAACTATGAAGTAAATGGTAAGCGTATGTTCCATTTTCGTGGTATTCAGGCTTATTATTTATCACCTACTGGCCGCTTAGCTTCAAGAGTAGTGTTGTTTGACACTAGACACAAACAAAGAGTTACTGTATCTTGGGACTATAAACTAAGCGATTTAAAAGCTATTGCTATAAAAGAACTAAATAAGCGTAGTATTAAGGTAAGTGGATTTACATATGATGAGCGTACAAATAGATATACGCTACTAACAACAGACTTCGAAACTAAATTGAGGTAAGCGATGGAAGAACAAGATAAATTATCCATTTATAATGCTGCTGAAACTATCAAGTCGATAAGAGCAATAGAGCGTGAATATTGGCTTGGTCGTACTCATATAGAAGCGAAGAAGAGAATCCACGCAGTTGTAAGTGCCATGTTAAAGTATAGGCGAGAATTTTTAATTTACAGAATACTTGAGTTTTTACGCTTAAGATAAAGATTTAAAGACTTAGGGGAGCGTAGCCTTCCCTATTAACACAAAAGGAAGCACAGCGACAAGTAATTGTCGTATGTGATAACAAATAACATAAAAGGAAAAGCGATGCAAGATAATATCTCAGTCTTAGGGTTGCATACCGCATTGAACGAAAAGGATTACATTTGTAATACCTCTTTTGCTTCAAATATAGCGTCTGCAATTCAATCAAAGCCTGTTGGTGGTGCGTTTCTTTACGGTCCGGCAGGGACTGGAAAGAGTCTACTTCCACAGGTATTGTCTGAGATTCTTGAGCGTAAGCTATTCTTCCATCAATGTTCAGCAGGTACTCGCGAAGATGACCTATTGATGCGTATTTGGCCTAGCGAAGATACTACTTCGGGTGTCAAAATAGAATATGGTAAAATATTCGAAGCGTCAAAAGCATCTCAAAGCGAGAAAGTTGTTGTTGTATTAGATGAATGGGATAAGACAAAACCAAGCGCAGATGGTTTCTTTCTAGACTTTCTGCAATATGGTCGCTTATCAGTGCCTAACGGAGATGATGTTAAGGCGAATTTAAATAATATGATAATATTCTTTACTGCGAATGATGAACGTGATTTCTCTGAAGCGTTACTGCGTAGGTTTCCTAAAATAGACCTAATGCCATTAACACCAACATTAGTTAATAAGGCGCTGAAGAAAACACATAAGAATAGCCCGTTTCGCCCCAATGCTATTAGTCTGTATCAGAAATGTCTGATGGCGGATATGCCCAAACCTGCAACTATACAAGAACTGCGTCAATTATTAGATGCTATTTCATTTCTTGGTAGTGGTGCTGATTGGGATACGCTAGTATATCAATACATAACAAAGACAGAAGAGAACCATACATTACTTAGCGAAGCTGAGAAAAATGAATGGGAAGATTATAAGCAAGAACAGAAAACCACATTAACGCCAGAAGCGTATATCAAAGCGTTTGGTGAAGATGCGAAGAGTTCTAATGGCGTAAAAATGCCTAAAGTGTCTGATTTAAGAAACTTTGACAGTGATTTTGATACTGTACAAGGTATTTCTGACGATGAAGATATTTATGGTGTTTTTAAACGCGATGACAATGCTTATTCAGTATTAACTGATGTTGTCAGCGAAATGCCAACAGAACCACAGTTCATTGATTGGGCGGAAGTTCGTAATGATTGCATTATTGCTAAAAAACCTGTTCCTTTACAACACGCACACGAATTCATGACTCGATTTAGTAGAACAACCGCAGAAGGTGAAATGGTATTCACTACCGATGATATATCACTCGATGAAATGCGTAGATTGGTTCGTGGTAAGTACACAAAGAACAAATATTCCGCTGAGGAAATAATTGCTCGTGAAACTTACAATGAGCGTGGACAAAAGAAGGTTGAACAGGATAAAGTAGATGTAAGATGGAAAAATGGTAAAACAGAGATAATTGTAAATATTAAACATATTTCGCGTTTGTATTTATCTATGCAAATGAATAGTAAGCATAACTTACTGCAATTACCGGATGTTTCTAACCATAAAAACATTCATACTCATCCACTTTTGGATATTAGCGATATTGTACCTTGCTATCTTAAAGGAACAAGACCGCAAGATAAAATAGGCAATCTATTGCTCAAGAATCTAAAGCGCACAAACAGTTACTGTCAGATGCTTAGTCCTACACCTCCACAAAAATACAGCGATATTGATATATCTGCTAGAATAGATGATTTATACACTAGGAAAGCTAAATTTCAATATCAAACTATTCCGGATGTAAAGGTAATAAAAGCGAATGGCATACAAGTAAGACTAACAAGTCTTGGCGTACATGATGATTATGATGGAAATGATACTGTTTATGTGAAGATAGATGCGACACCTGATGTTCATGTGTTTAAGTTTGCTTTAATACTAGCTGAATACATACCATTATATAGGTGTTTTAAAGCGGATACAAAAGAAGCTATGGAACATATGCAAACAAGCGGTTGGAAGGTATCTGGCGATAACCTCGATGCTTTCTGCAAAAATGATGTTCATTGTTTGTTTGTGTCTGACCATATGATAATATGGCGTAACTTTTGGAGTAGCGATACTGCTTCGAGTAACGTACAATTATCAAACAGAATAAAATCGACAATAGCGTTAATAGATACATTAAAGGATACTTATGAGTCTAAAGATTAATAGAGACTGGCGCCGGTGGAAAGATAAAAATAATGACAAACGCGCTCCTAGAGTGGTTGTCGGTAGTGAAGAGGGGTCTGGCGTAAGTCAGACCTCTCGCCCTAGCAATAAATATATACCAACAAAGAATTTTAAAATCAAAAAAGTTTCAAACGCTAAATTAAATAGCAAATCAAATAAAATATATGATGCCGGTAAAGAATTATATGCAAACAATAAGATTGTTTCTAAAGAAGGAAAGGCGCAACAGTATGATAGAGCCGAGCTTTTAGACACTGAAGACACTCTAATTAATAAATTAAATGAAGCGTATAAAGAAAAGAAAGAACATGGTACAGTTACGCAACAACAAATAGATGGAATGAATCAACGCTTAGAAAATATATATGATTTCGATAGTCAGCTTGACATGAGTATCTATAATAGCGGAGAAAGAAAACTTAAAGAAAATAAAATAAAAGAGAATCAAACATTTAGCCATAATGAAGCTATGGCGAAGTCGCTAGGTATTACATACTTTAAGTCAAGAAACAGGCGTTATGGTACAGAATTCGCCAATTTAATAGCTAAACTAGCCGAAGATAACACAGGTGCAGACATACAGGGCGATGAATTTTGGGATGAACACCTATTAGCAGAACGCGTAGTAACAAGACAGTCTATAAATAAATGTAAAAAAGATAGAATTAAAGAGCGTATTGTACTTATGTTAGATACATCTCCATCTTGTAAGAGCGTTGCTAGTTTTTATGGTCTTATAGCACAATTAGCAGCAAAATATAATGATGTAGAGATATATGATGCGCCTAATGGCAGGATAGTACACAAATATTGTAAGCGTGTAAAAGATTTTGTTCCTATTTGGAACTCTGATGATATAGATAATAGAGCGTATGATTGGAAATATTTAAAAAATAGAACTGTATTGATATTTAGCGATACAGATTGTATTTCTGTACTAGAAAAAAACTTAGGTAAAAATAATATAATTTTTATGTGTCGCCATGATGAAAAAGAAAGAACTCATCTAGGCGGTATAAGAAAAAAACTTAACAATCATGGTAATACATTATATTGTAATGTAAATACACCGGATAAACTCGTGGAGGTAATCAAAAAACTTAAATAATAACAAAAAAGGAGCGTAATATGTCTAAAAAACAAAGTTACTACATCGCCTTAACGGCTGAGCCACGCGCAGCTATTAATATTAAAGTTAATAGTTTAGTGGAAAAGAAAAAATCTAAGACGCTAATAAGAGGTTTGATAAATAAATGTCAACTTTCGCTAGAAAATAGTAGTACGCCACAAGAGTTCTTCGAAGAACTTAGAGCGAATATGGAAAAATTCAGTGAATTTACTGATTTTTTCGATACAACTGCTGCTTCAATGGCTACTGCTATCACTCAAATGCGTTTTCATACGATGTTAGTTGATGGTTGGGATGAACAGTACGCTAAAATACTATGCACGCAAGCAGGTAACTCGTGGTGGAAGGGTATATCTTATGATTTACCGCCACCTTCTATGGTTTTTCACTTAGAAAGTAAGAGAATAGCAAAGAAGGGCGTTACTCGTGGTGTCGATGACTATAATAGAGTTGGTACAGTTGAATTTAGTTATGGTTTTATTGATGCTGATAGCGTTAAGCTAGAAAAACTTAGCGAAAACATACCTAAAGAAGCTATTGTAGAAGCGGTAAACACTATGATGAAGGATATTGAAAAGCTGCACAGGAAAGCTATTGATAAAGTCCTTAATGATTGCGGTTTAGAGCCTAAAAGCAGTAAAAAATCAATTAATGATGACTTCGTAGGTACATTTCAACGCTTAGGAGCAATTGAAGGCGATTCATTTAAGCCTAGTGAAAAGATGCACGAATTAATTGATAAAATGAACATCAAAGCGTCTGACGATTTTGACGACATACTTAACAAGTTAATGTCGAATCCAGAGACGCGTGATATGATTCTTGAAGATTTCAAGAGATGGCGTGCACATAAAGATGGCGATGAAGATGATTATAGAGGTTTAATGCCTAAACCGGGTGAATTTGTCGCTGAAGCATAGTAACATGGATATGGTTATGTGATAACTTGTAGGTAGATGCCGTAATAAAGCTAGCGCCCTACAATAGGTTCGAAACCTGCATATCCACTGAGTCGCAACATGCAAATGCATGGGATGA
>Ga0080013_1003674_pt1 | contig 15847 bp, 14 predicted proteins | sample ETNvirenome_6_85_FD_69236 | JGI IMG/M metagenome (GOLD analysis project Ga0080013, IMG submission 69236) | Marine viral communities from the Pacific Ocean - ETNP_6_85 (SPADES assembly) (version 2) | ecosystem: Environmental > Aquatic > Marine > Oceanic | place: Pacific Ocean | collected 2013-06-19
TAACATCTGTGTGTTTGAAATAAAATTCTCTAATTAGATTAACATGTTTCCTACTGGTCAGTTTGGTCATTTTCGGTTTTATCAATACATTGTTAAAATCAAAACACGTTTCCATTTTTATTTGTTTTTTTATTATAGATTGGTCAACTGTCTCAAAAGAAATAATACTAAAAAGTTAAATTCATAATTTTATGTTGTTAAAGTTAGCCCTTTCTTCTATTATTTCTCACGGAATGATGGATTTCTGTCTGATGAAAAAATTAAACGTCTTGCTTCTCTACGTTCTGAATATTTTTGTTTATAATTACTTTCTCATGTTTAACAAAGAAATTTCTATGGCAGTATTCTACCTATTATCTTGTTATCATTTTGGGAAAGATTTTCAAATTATGACACAAGGTTCTGACGGATTAGTCAATTGGTCAGGCTCTTATATGCTATCAATAACAGTCGACTGTATTGACGGTGTTAAAGTTTGGTATAATGTTTTAGAATTCATTGGTTTGGATGTAGTTTCCTCTTCTGCTTTGATTAATTTGGTTTTCTGTATCAGATTAATTTCTTTGTTTGGAATAGTTTTCACCAAAAATCCATTAATAATACTTTTTTGCACCGGAGCAACTATTGTCAACAGTTATTTAACTTTGTATCAATCTGTTATTTTATACATGTCAACTGTCCATGTTCCTCTTGCTTTGTGTCAATTCTATAAAAGATTTGGATTAAATCCTATTAGGTTGTGGTTCTTTTTCACTATTCTTTTATCTTCTATTAAATGGGACGTTATTATTGATGAAAACTTAGCACAATTATTAATATCTACGACTATGTCGCATATGATTCTGATTTCTATCTTTCAATATTAATTTATATTTGGTTTCAAATATAAATGTTAGAAAATAGAGAATAAAATATAAGTTAATATTTCTTGATGAGCATCTTACCCATACTGACATAACCAGTAGGACCCTGTGATTCTTCTATGACTTCCATAGCAACTTCTTCTTTCATCTCCTTTAAAATCTCCTTTTTCAGTTCTTCTCGTAACTCAGAAATCACATTTTCCCTAATTTCTTCTCTTCTGATTTTCTCTTCTTCCTCCTTTTTAATATCTAATTGGTCACAATCTTCTGTACAAAAACTTTTATCTCCAGTCCACATAGCCAGAGCGTCTTCGATGGTATAGAGTGCTTTTCCCAATCTTAAATTAACAAAATTGTGAAAATTAACTGTCCAGTGAAACATAGAATATTTGTTTTTATCTTTTACCGCATCCATTAGAGGGTGTCGAGAAACATACCCTTTGGCATGGGTTTTACAATTTTCACATGGAAAGTTAGCAATATCAAGGGCAATATTTCTGGCTATTTCAGCCTTTTTTCTAGCAGTGTCCGAATGGACAGACTTCAAATGCCAGGATGCCCAATATCCAGGACCTAGATATTTTGGATCAGTCGACATTTTTATAATTATAAAGTTATTTATAATTATGTCGGTATTGTTTTTTATGAGGGGTAGTAAATTCAATCTTCTCGAATCATCGGGAAATCAGAACCATCATCATAATCTGCCATATTATACTCCAACACTATTTCGTCTTCATCTTCCTTTGATTTCTCTTCCCACAAAGGAACAAAATTCATCTTCTTGAAAACTTCTTGAATTTTAAAATCTTCCTTATTAATATCTTGTAAGAAATTTGGAATATCTTCTGAAACTAAAGAGAATAAATATTCAGAATGACCTTCTTTATTTTTCATAAAAGAAATGTCTTTGAATTTACTTCTTTCTAAAAACTGAGTTATTTCGGTTTCCAACTCAAAAGATTCATCACTAAAAATAATATTACTGTAATTTTCTAATTTGATACCATTGTCTTGACTAAATGTGCTAGACCAGATTTGAAAATCTTGAGCTTCAGGAGGAACTAAATAATAATAAGAACACCCGATATCTCTCAAATTAATATTTCTCAAACCTCCTTTATTAAATAACATTATTTCACCATTAGTATAATATTTAACGTTTTTCTTTAATCTTTCAATGTCTTCATCGACATCAATAGAGACAGTAAGAAGATACAATATTGGTTTCTGGTTTATCTTGGGTTTCAGATAAACGAAAGCTCTTTCTAATGCATCTTTTGGAGAACATCTGGGGGTGACTAAGTTGTGATACTTATTGGGAACTTTTAGACATCTGTTCGTCAATTGACTGAAAGGATAAGAGGTAAATAATCGGAGAAGATATCCGTAATTTTCCACAAAACAACATTCTTTGTCCCATTTCATACTACTGTTCATGCTCATAAATTGGTTCAAAATACTAAGATTCATTCTGTCTATTCCAACCAAATTTTCTTCAAAATGAACCCCCGAATTAAATTCGGATAATGTTTTGTGAAGTAAATGAGAAACATTTCTTTCCGTGCTCATGTTAATAATCCTTTTAGGTTCAACTCCAATATGATGAATTTTTTTAACAGTCAAAATATAAGGGAGTAAATCAAAATCCCAAACCGGGAAAGTAGCAATGGCAAAATTAACTTCAAAACGGTCAAAAAATTGGAACAGGTCTGTATAACCATCTCTTTCAGGAACAACGACAACAACATTAATTTTTTGGTAGGAAATCAAAGCTTTCAAAATTTCAATTCCTTTTAATCTGTCTTTCATGACAAAAACAATTAAGTCATCGATATCTCCTCGTAATTTATGCTCTCTGAAAACTAGACAGGCATCACTAATAGCTTCTTGTGTCATAAACTTTTTATCAAACTCTTCTACCGAATAAGATTCTCTTGAATAATCTAATTTTGTATTAGTTGAAAAATTGGCATCTGGGAAATAGTGTTGGATGACAGATTTGGAATGGATATGACCCTTGATAGTTCCAACCTTGAGATAATATTCTTTTCTAGAAATCATGGCCTTAGATTCCGGATAGTTTTCTTCATAGAACTTTTCATCCATCTTGAAAACAAACGCCTCTCCAAATTGAGTGTACCATTTATTTTGGAATTTAATCCATTGCTCTTCCAGAGTAAGTTGAGTTTCTTTCTTATCACAACTGCTCCATTGATGGGCAAGTAGTCCCTTACCCATGATACAACATTTTCCACCGTTCAATCTAATCTGAACACACAAATCAGAATCTTCTCCCCAGAAAGGAGTGAACTGGTCGTCCATTTCTAAAAACCCTCCGTGTGTTTTCAGAATAGAAGTTTTGAAACCATGGAACCAACCAGCCACTTCATGGACGAAACGGAGCTGGTCAGGTTTTTCAGGGGAGTCATGGTTGATAATATTCTCCCTTTCCATGGAAGGAAAGTAAGGATGGTCTCCTCCTCCACCACCAACTAACATCATATTTTCGATATTAAGAGCTTTGTAAAAGACTTCTAAAAACCCAGCAGGATTGATAATGATGATATCGGAATCAAAAGAAGCAATGTAATCTCCTTCTGCCATATCGTAAAGGAGCCTTCTTCCAGTGGCAATTCCATGGTTAACATCACTGTAGACAACACGAAATTTCTTGATTTGATTATCAAGAGAAGCTAGAAACTGCTTGAGTTCAACTTGATAAGAACCGTTATCTAAAATAATAAATTCTTTGATTCGGTCATCAGTAATTAAGAGAAACATACTGGACATACATCTCATAAATTTCTCAAAATTATTGTAAGTCAACATGACAATGGAAATAGAACCCGACATGGTTTATATTTTTTTGTTATTTTCTCTTATATTGTTTTCATTATTTATTTGTGAAAAAGAGAAATGAAAGTTTATTAGATATAGAACGAAAAAGAGAAATGATACCATAACTAACAAACTTTAGTAAAATGAAAGATTGTGGATGTTATTATCTGGTCGATGTTACCCAAGGGAGCAAAGATTGGCTCTATATGAGAAAAGGTAGAATTACTATGTCAAATCTTGGTAAAATCGTTGGTCACGCTCCTTATTGCACCCTGTCACACGAAGATTTAGGAAAATGTTTTCGAGGTCTTCTGAAAGAAGATTTTTCGGATGACGCTAAGAAAAGAATGGATTTAGGAAATCAATACGAACCTCTAGTTAGAGACGCTTTGGCTAAAAAACTTGGAGTGGAAATCAAAGAAACTGGATTTGCTATTTGGAAAAAAGACCCTAGATTTGGAGCTTCTCTTGACGGAATTATTAGTGACGATGTCGGAATTGAAATCAAATGTCCGGCAAAAATGTACGGTCCGATTAAAAATTTCTTGGAACGGAGAGAAAAAGGAGAAGCCAAAGAAGATGAGATTGGTCATATTTGGAAGTCTCAGTATGACCAAATTGTTGGAAATGGTGTGATAACAGGAAGAAAATGGATGATATTCTGTGTTTACTCAATCGAGGAAAAGAAAATGTTCTACCAAAAAGTGAAAGTGGATTATGATTACTGGCATAACTTTTTGTATCCGAAGGCATGTGAGTTTTATGATAAATTTATGGTGTAGATTTCTTGTATATATATAACAAAATTGAAAAAAGAAATAAATAACGCAAGAAAAAAATGATGGAGGGATCATTGAAAAATCTGGTGAACTTGAACCCACCAGGTGCTCCAAGGAAGAGAAAAATTACAGAAGCCTTTCCTGCCAACGGATGGTACAGAGCTGAGAATGGACAATTTTTTTCGATTGTCAACAAAGACAAAAAACCTCCAGTCCCAATGGTAGAAGATTTTGAATGGGTTTGGTGGGATCTTTCTCAGAAATGGATCCAAATGTACAATGATGTTTTTGAAGAAAACAATACTTTTCATCCGAAGAAACTTTTCAAAAAAGATTGTTGCAAGTGTATGTAATTTATCTATCAAAAGATAAATTAAATAAGAGATGGAAAATCAGGAGGCGGAACCAATGGTTCTAAAATTCTAGTGTTTTGAGGTTTCATTTGTTTCCTAGTCATATCAATAAATCTTTCGCTAGAACGATCGATCATTGGTTCAACAGCTAGTAAAGAGTATTTAGCTCTGCAACACATCCTCATTATCCCAAATTCTGTTAAGATTTCGGCAGCATTTCTTCCTTTTTTCAATTCAGTATAATATTTTCTAAAATACTTTCCAATTTTAGTAGTGTCTTCGTTTTCGTCTCGACAGGAACAAACATCCTGGCATAAACTATAAAATTTGAGAGCCTTTTTCATATCTTCATTTTGTTCCATTTTTGTTATAGAAACTTTATAATAACAAATCATTTTTCTTCTTCGGTTATATCTTGTGGTAGAGTATAGATATAACCGAAGAAGAAAAAGAAAAGATATATAATAAAATGAGTTATTTGGAAGCCGATGTATCTTATCGTAAGAAAGATGAAAAAAAATCCGGACAGTTTTTGGACCGGAGAAAATTCAGAAGTCAACAGACAGAAGATGAGAAAACACTCAAAAATATTATGGAGAGTTTTGAAACTTTTGGAATGTCAGATAGTGTCAAAGTTTCAAACCAATTGATGACTATCAAAAATATTCACCAACTTAACAAAAATTTACTAGTGTTAGTTTTCAAATATTTTGAAGACAAGAATTTTGATTTAAGAAGAGTAACAGAAAATTTCGAAGAAGATTTCCAAGAAGTCTTAAACACAGCCAGTAAACTTAACATATTCAAAAAACTATTCGATAAAAAATTATTCTACGAATTTCGTCAAGACTTTATAAGCTATTTATTCATTCTTTACGAATTTAATACGGAATTGGAAGAATCAACAGAATCTCAAGAATTTTACGATGACGGTTACAGTTTTCGAGACGAAGATGTCTATGATGAAATCCAAGAACCTCCAGAAGATCGACAAGATTATAGAGAAGAATAATATGATTATATTATTAAAAATAATCATATTAAAGAGAAAAAGAGCGATACGAATGATAGATATGGTACAAACAAAAGAGAATACCGAAACCTAAAATTACGAATGATGTGATTCCGGTACCGTCAATATCTGTATTGGAAATAGTTTTAGTTTCTTTCTTGAGTTGACTATAGAAGATAGACATAACTACTAGAATATAAACCAGAAAGAAAAACTGAAGAATAAAACTAATTCTCATATTTCTCAAAATTTTGATGTCCAATACCTTAATACCAGTTTCTTTCATTTTATATAAAATATAAATTATATTTTATATTCTAAACCACATCTAGAAGAGCAGCATAACCTCCTTCTGCATATCTAAATAATTCCAAAGGAGTTCTGTTATCAATTATATATTTTTCAGTAATAGAATATTTATTGCCCGCTTTAGAATAAACAATATAAGAATATTCTTTCATTATTTCATACGGAACTTTGTTCTGTAATAGGAAATTCAAATAACTATCATTATCTAAAAAGTAAATATCTTTCATAGTTTTCTCTTTGATAAAATTTCTAAAAATTTCTAAATTCCAACCAAATTCTTTCATCAATACTTCTTTTTTAATTTGTCTCATTTTAATCCAAATATTACTTAATTTAATATTATATCCTATATTGTAAGATACTAAATTCCAGAATAGAGAAGTTATCAATGCACAAATTTTAGAATTTTCCAAATTGTTCTGTACGAAGTAAACGGTTCCGTTTCTACTATTTCTCCAAATATATGACAATTCCTTGCAAATATCTTCTTCTTCATTAATGAAGTTCCTGTTTGATTGTTCTTCTAAAATTTTATTTTTCCAAATTTTGTATTTATCTAGTCCAAAAATAATTTTGCTAAATTTTTGAGAGTCAAAATCATCTAAAGTATTATAAATATTTCTAATAACATTAGGTTTAATAAGTTCCAAATCTTCATATTTTTTCAAATAATTTAAAGTATTTCTGTCTATAGAATCATAAAGTTCGGGGTATAAAAATATTTTATCGTCCCCGAAAACTCTTGGAACATAATAACTTAGATAATTTATCCCTTCTTCCACTGATGTTATATTGTTAGGAAATCTATAAGGTATTTTAATGTAAGTGGAAGAAAGAACTGACTTTTGTAATTTTGTATCTCTGACCATATGATTTTCTTTGAATTGTTGATAATTTCTATCGCTTAGCAAAAATAACCATCTGAAAAGTTGGATAAACACAATAGTATTTTTTTTGCAAATTTTAATATTCTCATAACTTCTATCAATTTTTCCTTTTTGAGTTGTCAAGATGTAATCCTTGCATTTTTTACCCCCAGTACAATATTCTTGACACGGTATAAATATACCATATTTGATATCATTGATTGTATACCAAATCCCTTCTTCTCCTTTAATAAAATCTTTTCCAAACATTCTAGTAATATCTATTTTCGGAGGCCTATGAATTTCACTTGTTTCTGGAAGATGAAAAGGGAATGTTGGTTGACAATAAATAGTCATTATTTTGTCCTCCCTGTATTGTAAATTAAAGGCAAAGCATCTTCCAGAAGAATTGATAAATTGGGAAATAATTTTGTAGTCCTTGAATATTTTATTCCAGTTAATATTACTGTATGGATTTTTCCTTACTTCTACTTCACTATCTGATTTATTTCTAACTATTTCTGTTTTCATAGCTGTATCTATTACATAATATGATTTATTTAGCAGATAATTTCTGATATATTTGGTGAATTTTACAGGAAAGACACTCAAAGAATTTGTTTCTTCTAATTTTTTCTCACCTCTAATCATTTCATAAACATTGATTCCGTTGCGCTGAATATGTTTCAAAACAAGAACGCAAGGTAATTCTTCTCTAACTTCACGGATATGATACTTTTCGTGGTTTGGTGTTTCCAAATATGTTTTGTCTCTGTCCTTATCATAAACAAAGACAAAGATATTGACACAGAAAACGTGTTCTAAAATCTTGTAAAAATACATACTATCTATGGTTTTTTTAACATTGTAAAAATATTCTATAGTTTCATCTTTAGTAAATTGAAAAGTTTCTTGAGAACATATTTCTTTTACCAAATAATTTTTTGAAATGTAAAATCTTAATTTGGCAATATAACTATTTTTTTCACCAATATTTTGAAATTTAGAATAATATTCATATATAGTTTTAATAGTTTCTAATTGTTTGACTCTCTCTGTGTTATTTATTTTAATCATTTTATAAATATCTGGGAAAGATCTTAACATAATATGTACTAAAGAAGAAGTACTGTTTTTAGCTACTCCCTGTCTGATAAATTTTCTATTATCTATATCTCTCAAAAAACTATCAACAAAATCTGGAAGATAACCTAATCGATCTGTGCTCAATACCTTATTTGTTTTCAAAATATCTTTACCTTTTCCCCTGTATTCTTCTATTTTGATCCAATATTTGTTCGGATTTTCTCTAATCTTATCATAGTCTCTGTATAAATCTTCTGGGAAACTAGAAATATTACAACAAGGAATTAATGGGTAATCGGAAGTTGGGTCTGGGTTTTGTCTCAAAGTTAGTGTAGTGTATTCGTCATCGGGACAAGTATAATATTCTTTTGGAACTCTTTGAATAGAATCTTTTGGAGGAAAGAAGACAACATTTCTCTTCTTTCCATTATACTCATATTTTTTCCAATCTTCCACGTCTTCTTCGGCAACAATAACGGGTTGTTTTTGGCAAGTACAACTTCTGGCATAATAGTTTTTTGAGAATAATTTTTTATTCTTTAGAATAAGAGCGTCTATTTTCTTCTTAGATTTTTGTTTTTCCGAAACAGCCCTGTCTTCTTCTTTTCCTCCTAGTCCTTCACCGGAAATTCCTGTATATGGTTTGACAATAAAATTAAAATATTTCATCGAAATAGGAGTTTCTTCATAATAATGACTAATTAATTTAGACAAAACAACCATAAATTCTTTTAATAGTCTTGAAGAGTGTTTCTTTGAGGTGAAACTAATCAAATATCTGTCTCCTTGCAATTTATCAATATTAAAATATATGGAGTAATTATTATAAGCTCTGTTTTCATCAGTTCCAACATAGTAATATTTGATATTTTCTTTCAAAGATCTCGGAGTAGCTACTTCTCGGACAAACAAAAATTCGGAGAAAATATTATCAAATAAAGTTAAATAGTAAAGTTTAGTCTCGTCGTAATTTTTGAAAGTAATTTCAAAATCACCAGTCATATTTTTTTCTTCAGTCTCTACAAATTTTAAATTTGGATAGAAAAAGATAATCTTTTCTTTCATTATAGATAAACCATCGCTTGGATATTTTAATAACATTTTACTGTTTTCTAAATCTATCTTGATATAATCATTATAAAGTTTATTATAGATAGAAATATTATAGAAAATATAAATTTGATTATCTTCGTATTCTATAGAATCTTCTATTTCAATATAAGATTCGGAATTTTCCAACTGTGTATGAATTTTATAATAAAGTTTTCCATCTAGTACCATCTTGATAAATGGAAATTCTTCTGTTACTTGGAGGGAATTAAAAGCTATTTTAGCATTTTCTTTATCAAATTGATAGTCACCGTCAGATATCAAAATTTCTACTTCAGTTGCATCTTCATTAAAAGAATCTATTACCTTGTTGATATCTTGAGAAGATTTTAAACCATCTATTTTTTTGTAAAATTTTTCAAATCTCTCTGCATCTTTTTTAGTTTTTTCCATCAAGAAATCGTAGTTACTCTGAAACTTTTTGGCATAATCTTCAAAAGCCTCTATATAAAAAACTTCTTTATTTGCTATTTCTCTTAACATATTAAAGTTTTGGATCAAATAATCCTTAGGTTTCTTTTTATTCGCAACATAAAAAACCATAATAAAGTTAATGGGTAATATTTTTATTCCCCTGCTATAGAAGTAATCATAATTTTCCACGATAGAATTATTGTTTGAAATTTGATCTTTAGCACTAATAAATTCTTCGTTAATTTTAAAAATAAATTTCTCAGGAGTATTTGTTTTCAAAGCCTTTTGGTAAATATTATATTTCTCTCCTTTCAAAATGATGTTTTCCACTAATCTTAGTTCGCTGGAGAAAGAAGAACTGGATGGTTCTGTTGGAGATTCTTCGTCAGATTCTACGATCTCGATACCGTATTCTCCCGAAGTCAAATCGTAACTTTCAGAAGAAATATCATAACCACCGGATGTCATATCATATTCATCATCGCTTAAAGTCACCGTCTCTTCTTCTGGATCGCTTATTTTGATAGATTTTGACATTCTTTTTTAGTATTCCATTTTTTTATATATCAAAAATGTTTGAGTATTATGTTACATCGCTTATTCTAATAATCACTCTCTATGTAGTTTATAAAAAATATTTTGATAAAGATTATACTTCAGGAGAATGGTTAGAAGTTAATAAAGATATTAATTTAAAGTTTCATTTAGAATGGGATATTTCTGCTAATTCTAATATTAAAATTGCTAATTTTTCTGGTTGGAAGAAATATTTCTTTGGTAAGGATTTTTTCACTGAACTGAAAGGAGATGAAATTATTGTGATGGATTTTAAAAATGACGAAGATTCTGATTGTATCTTAGATGTTTACGATCAAAAAATGAGGAGTGTCTATCATATTGTTGACCCTGAATTTCTAGTTTTCAGTAGTTCTGGTCATAAGAATCATTATAGATTAGATAATAATAACAAATATATATTCTTCTTGAGAAATAATTTTTTAGACAAAGGAGTCAAAACAATATTAAGAAAATACAATAGTATTGAAAAAATTAAGAAAAAAGTTAAAAAAGAAGAGGGTTTTTTGTGTTCAGTAGATGAGGAAAATATGGGTCAAGAATATGTGGAAAAATCTTCAGAAGTAGTTGATGCAATGAAAAATAGAGGCTATATTTTAACTAATATGGTGAGTAGCGAACAATATTTATCATTTCCATCAAATAATATTGGTAATAAATTATCTCTAGAAGTTGAATTAGGAGATGTTTTAATTTTGTTATGTACCAATAAGGAAAAGACTTGCGGGATGATTAATCACACTATAGAAATTAATTCAGAAAATAATAATTTAAATTGGTATCCAGATGATGATGAAAATGTAAGTCATTTATTATTAGATAATTGTGACCAAGACGATGTTTTTACTTTCTACGAAAGAACTACCAATGTTTCTAATGATTCGAATATCTTACCATTTCACGTTATGGTGTTCAAAATAGGCGGGTAGTAAGATAAAAATGATATTATTATTGGTTAATTATTAAGAAAAATCAAGATGGAATTTACATTTGATATTAGCTGGCCTGCTTTCTGTCTTATTATGATTGTTATCGGAATGGCAATCGATACCAAAGAAAAAAAGGTGGAAAAAGTTAACCATATTGAATCAGACAACATTATTAAAACTTTTGATGAGTACCATACATTTTTTAAAGATTTTATGAAGAAGAACATTGCTAGTAACCGAAAATTGAGTGAAGATAACAAAAATTTGAAGCAGAGGGTTCACAAAATGGAAACACGTTCCATGTCTGAGAAAAGTTAAATTATTTATATTGAAATATAAATAATTATATGAGAAGAAGAGAATAATAATTATGAAAAAGTAAGAACATTATTTGTAATCATCCAAATTGAAAGTTTCCATCTTGTCAAGTTTCAACTCAATAATAATCCCGTTAGTCTCTCGAACCCATTTTCTAATTTGTGTCATATGTTTTTTGGTAATTGGATGTTTGTCGTTGAAAATTACCACATTTGGTTTGTCAGCTCTCATCCCGCGACCTCTAACTTGTTCAAAAGGAGCCCAACTGGCGAAAGTGTACAGCATAATCAACAAATCTGAAGGACGACCATCATAATCGTCACAGAAATTTGCCTCATCAAAACCGACACCCATCTTGCTACCAGTTCCTAGGAGAATATTCCTGGTCTTGTAATTTTTGATACTTCCGTAAAGTTCAGAGGATTCCAATCCCATCTCTTCTAAAGAGGAATGCAAAAATTTACAGTGGTCTTTTCTATTTCCAGCTACAATGGTCTTGTAATGTTGATTCTCTTTCAAAATATCCAAAATAATTTGATTTCTCTCTTTTGAGGTTGTTTGTTTTGAAACTAACTCTTGGAAAATATTTTTGACATTTTCCATTTCATATTCTAGATTAGTCTGGATAATAAAAAAATGATATGGCTTGTCACTAATTTTTTGAATATAATGAGTCCCGCAAATGCTCTGTATTACTTTCTCCATCCCATTATCCTTGTTTGGTGTGGCGGTTTCGGCAATTATATATTTCGGAGAAAAAGAAAGGAGTGGTTTTACTTTTGACGGTGAGCAAAAACAGTGAGCTTCGTCAATAATCAAAACACCGATTCTATCTTTCATTTCTTGCGGAATCTTGTCAGTTCTTCCATCCATACACACCAGAATTTTAGCGTTCTCCTTCAGTTTGTTGTCGACAAACCAAACATCATCATCAGTAAATTCTGAGAAGTATTGTTTGAAACTTTTGACCCACTGCTTTCCAACATTGTCTCGATGGACTAGAACACAAGTTAATTTGTTTAGGTACCAACTTAACATTACACCCATAAAAGTTTTCCCAAAACCAGGATACAGAGCAATAGTAACAGTATTATGCTGTTTCAAATATTTAATAGCTTTTTTAAAAGGTTCTTTTTGCCGGTCCAATAGTTTACCAGTAAATTTACCATTCGGATCTTCGTAAATGTTAGTGTAGGTTTTATCAAGATGAAACTTCTTTTTGAAGAACATACAGGAGAAGAAATATGGAAGATGTGTTACACCGTCAGTAGTATAATACATTCTAATCTTTTCTTCACTGGGAGTATAACTACTAAATTTTTGGAATTTCTGAAGATTGTTTTTTGGAGTAAATGTTAAAATTTTGGCGATTTTGTTAGAAATATCATTATCTAATTTTTTCAAATCAAAGACAACCGACATTTTGTTTCTTTTTCATTATATATAATGTTTCATTTCTATTTTTCATTAATTAAGATATTAATTAATGATTATTTGGGGTAAAACTCAAATTCATCGTGAGACCACAATTCATAAGTTCCGTTTGGAAGTCTCCTTTTGATATAATATTTTGGAAGTTTTCCAAGATCAAATTCTTTCATAGCAATATCATAACTTTTGTAAATATTTTCACTTTTCACAACATCTGGAATAGTAGTTTTTTTACCATTATTGAGTTGTTTAACTCTTTTAGAAACGACACCAGATTTTTCATTCCACCACATAATAGAAGGTGTTCTTTTTTCTTTAGAATACATATCTTTCATCAAATCATCGTTAACTTCCAATACATCTAGAAAATCCTGGTCTTCAAGTTCTTCCTCCATTTTACTATATTTTCATTTTATTTAAATCATTTTTGATTTAGAGGCTAATTGCATTTGTTGAATATATTTATTATTTGAATAGATTAATAGATTAATATACGAACCTAATTAATCTATTCTTCGAAAATCACTCTTCTCTTAGATTTATTTTCTTTTTTACCACCCTTGTTCTCCATCTTTTCGGTGAAATTAGTCCCGATATTAGCTAAAATCTCTGCAAAACCGCCACCATCACCGCCACCCATCATTCCTTCAAAAAGTCCTCCTAAACCATCAGATTCTTGGGCACCCGAAGCAGTCGACGCAGTGCCGTTTTCAATATTATCGATAGTCACCGGATTGTCTAATACTTTATCAACAGCTGTTCTAATGACATCTGTCATCGATTCGCCACCAACATACTTGGAAAGGAATTTAAGACCTAAGAAAATAACAATACTCCAGGCAAAAGAAGTGAAAATTCTCCATTCTAATGGTTCTGGTTTCCCACCGACACCACCGCCAGTAGAATAGAAACTTTCCCCAATTTCAATCATTAAATGATTGTAACGATACATTCTCTTTAATTCCATCTTGGTAAATCCAGCCATTGGAATTCCAAAAGCTTTGATTGCAATAAATTCTAAAGCCATCAATGAAAGAATATAACTTAATTGAATTTGACCCAAATTCATATTAACATAAATATTCTTAATTATAGAATGATAGGTTGTGTGAATTCTATGGAGCTTTCTACCTTCTGGAAACTCAATTTTCCTCTCAGGATAGTTCATCCTTAAATTTTCATACTTTATTCTGAAAGCTTCTGTACACATTTCTTGAATCTTCTTAGATTCTTTATCATAATGTGGTTTTCCGGGATTGCTAATAAGTTCATTCACCTTTTCATTTATCTCGTCTTCGTCGGAAATATCGATCACCGGAGTGGTTGGAGATGGGATAGGAGACATTCGGGGCGAATGTCTTGGGGAAACCCTTTTCGGAATATTAATAGTTGGGATAGCTGGTTCGTCTCTAATTTCCGGAATTTCTAATTCTTCCCTTTCTCTTTTAGGATTTTTTTTCCTAATTGGAGTAGTTAATCTAATAACAGGTGTTTGTGATAATAAGTCACTGTTAATTTCGGGAGGGGGATCAAAATTTATTTCTCTATCATCCTCATCGTCGCTGGAATCTTGAAAAGCATCTCTTTTTGTCGGGGTAACTAAATCTTTTAATCCAAAATGTTTTTTCAAAATAGCATCTGAATTTTCCTTATTGAACATTTTTCTTTATAGATTCTTTAAAACTTATTATCTATCTTTTTATGAAATTTATATAACTTTTATAAAATATATCTAATATTATTATTAGATATAACTATTCAATCATTAGAAGCTTCGTACATACTAATGATTTTTTCAGGTGTAATTCTTTTGTCAGGATTCCATTGAAGACACTTTCTAATAATTCTGTCTTCCCGACTAATATTAAGTTTCATTCTTTCTTTATAAATGATCGTATCTGGAAGTTGTATACATTTTTGTAAAATCGGAGTACCTTTTTCAAATCTTATGTTTCTGTCATAAAAATTTTGGTAAAGTTTTTCTGGAGGCATACCAAGCTTTGACATCATAGATAAAAAACATTCTTCTTCCAAAAGATGTTGGAATAGAACACGTTGGTATAACATTTCATAAATAATGCAACCAAAAGACCATATATCTATAGAAAAACTATATGGCTTTCTGACAATTACTTCCGGAGATCTGTAATACATTGTTTGTACTGGATAATGTTTCTTTTTATCGTCGAAACAAGAAATACCAAAGTCACAAATTTTGAAAAGATCGGATTTGGCATCATATAGAATATTACCTGGTTTCAAATCACAATGAATGATGTTTTTTTGTTTTAAAATCTGAAGACCCTTTGAGATATGGAGAACAAATATTTCATTACAAATTTCTTCTCTTTTATCAAGAATAGTTCTTAGATCTTCTTGACAATTTTCCATAAAAATACATTTTTTTATTTCTCCGTTAAAATAATCATAAAATTTTGGGAAGTAATCTGTTTCTTCTTGGAGGTTGTGATAAACCTTCAATTCGTTAAGAAAGCTAGTCTCACTTTCTATCTGTTTAGAAACAAAATGTTTACCTTTGTCATCTTGACAAAGAAAAATTTTACCAAAACCTCCAAAACCAATTTGATAAATAGCTTTGGATTTTTCAATATTTACAATGTCTGTCATTCCTAGTTTATGTTTTGATTTTATCTAATTATAATATTTATAATATCATTTTTATAATTGTATTGTCATAATAACATTAAAATATAAAAAAAATGCCATATCTATGGATGCTAATAACCGGAGGGATTGTCTCTTTCTTCAATTCCTGGGGAATTGGTGCTAATGATTGTGCCAATTCCTTTGCCACTTCGGTAGGTTCCAAAGTTCTGACTTTGAAACACGCATTGGTTATTGCTTCTATTTTTGAGTTTCTTGGTGCTTTTTTGATGGGTTCTCACGTGACGGATACTGTTAGGAAGAAAATTGTAGATATAGATATGTTTGAGACGGAC
>Ga0080013_1003676_pt1 | contig 15836 bp, 14 predicted proteins | sample ETNvirenome_6_85_FD_69236 | JGI IMG/M metagenome (GOLD analysis project Ga0080013, IMG submission 69236) | Marine viral communities from the Pacific Ocean - ETNP_6_85 (SPADES assembly) (version 2) | ecosystem: Environmental > Aquatic > Marine > Oceanic | place: Pacific Ocean | collected 2013-06-19
TTAGTAGGTCAACAACTAGCACAAATTCAACCAGGAGCATTCCCTACACAAACAGTAGGATATGCACCACCAGCAGCTCCAGCAAGTCCTATGTCCCAATTCTTAACAGGTGCTGCAGGCGGCGCTGGAATCTTGGGTAAATTAGGATTGTTCGGATAATGAGTAGAATATTAAGAAGACCAATGTTTCGTGGGGGACCTGTATCCAGTTATGGAACGGGGATCGCTGCGCCTTTAGTGCCCGGTTATGCAGGGGGTGGTAGAATTGGTTTTAATATGGGTGGTGGTCAATTTAAAACAGGGTCCGAAGTAGTAAAAGAAGCACCAGGTATTTTTGGTTTTAAGTTTAAGGAGCCTTTTATAAGTATGCCTTCAACTACATTTCCAACTTCAAATCAAATTGCAGTAGAAGAAACTGGTGGTCCTAAATACGATATAGAAACAACAGGGGAGGAAAAAGTAGTTAATAAAGGTAAAGAAACTTGGGATCCATTGGGTGAATTTGGTGAAATGCCGATGAAATTAGAAAGAACACCTGAAGAAATTTTTGAAGATAATTACAATCGAATAACTAAAAAAATTAATGAAGGTAAATACCTAAACGAAAAAGACAGAGAATTTGCTGAAAAACATGGTTTAAAAATGTATAACGAATTATTTAATCTAAAAGGTGAATCAATTGGTGATCAAACTGCTATAGAGGATGCTAAAACAGTAGTTGAAAAAAAAGACACAGAAACAGTTGATCCAAAAGACCAATTAATTGCCGACCTTCAAGCTCAACTAGCGGCTAAACAAGAAGGAGAAATGACACCAGAAGTAGATGCTAAAACTATGGTAGCAGAAAACAAAGAATTATTCCGTGATCTATTAGGATATAAAGAAGCAAGAGGTCAGGATATTTCTGACATGTTATTAGGATTTGCAGGAGCTGAAGGTGATGACACTTGGTCTAAAGCTAAATCTTTCTTTAGAGATGAAGCTAAACGTCCAGGTAGAGCTAGAAAAATTGATGAGACTGCAGCAGCATTAGCTATTAACGATTACGTAGCTGGTAAGAGATCAAAAGAAAATATAAAACAATTAAAGGCGCTAGAAGATTATAAACCTTATGCAAAATTAAAAGGAGCTATGCCAAGTAAAGATGATTCAGCTCAATTAGCTTTATATAAAATTGCTGCCCTTAGTGATAGTAAAATAGGTAGTGATACAACCATAAAACAATTTATAGAATTTGACTCAGATGACAAGGCTTTCAGAAATGACAAAATTAAAATGAAAGATTTAGATAATCCAAAAAAACAAAAGAAATTAAAAATTGGTTATAATATTATAGAAGAAGATGGTGTTAAAAATATTGTTAAATGGGATGGCACAAATTACGATATCGTAACACTTCAAGAAATTTGGTCTAACAAATAGGAGTAACCAATGGCTACCCTAGCAGAATGGAAAGCACAAAATCAAATTACTGACACCGGTGGTGGTGATAGTATGGAATGGTTCGGAGGCGAAGATGCCGGCTGGGCTCGTTCAATGGCCGCAGCAATCCCTTCTGGATTATTTAAAATTGCTGAAGGAGCTGCAACATTAGGTGCAGCATTATTAGATTTAGGTGTAGATAAAGATAGAGTAGAAGCAGTCGAACAATACTTTGCAGACATCAATCCTTTTGATGAAGCAGCTGCTGCAACTGGTATTGGAAAAATCACAGAACTTATAGTTAACATTGGAGTTCCTGGTGGTCTTGCATTTAAAGCAGCCAGTGGATTAGGTAAAGCTACACTCGCTGCGCAAAAAGCTGGTAAATATATAAAGCCCGCAGAGAAAGCTAGAAGATTCGGACAGGGAATGCTTGGAGCGGGGGCCGCTGAAGGAATTTTTGTAGGGGATGTAGAAGACGCAGGAACTTTTGGTGATTGGTTAGGTGGACCTACTCAATTAGAAAGAGATGCGGATGCAGAATTATTAAACAGATTAAAATTTGGTATTGAAGGTGCAGCTTTTACTGGAGCATTCGGTGCTGCAGCAAAACTAGTTGGCAAAATGAGAGGTGCCGCAGGTACAAGTAAAGCCATTACAGGTAAAACAGATTTACAAAGAACATTTAATAAAGGTGTTGATAGATTAAGTAGCTGGTTCAGATCAAGAGGAATGTTACCTCAAGAAGGTTATGACATTCATATGAAAAGAATAGGAGCTGAATCTAAAGATACTTTAGTTGCTGAAACAGCAATGAGAGATATTGATAGTATTGCTGACAGAATTACTAAGGGATACAAAAAAGTAGCTGTAGATAAAATTGATAAGAAAGTAGTAAAAGATGACATCCTTAAAGAAATGAATGATGTATTAATGTCTGGGTCAAGAAAAGAATTAAATGCAGCAGGTAAACCTACCGGTAGAATGTTAATGAAACCTATCTTTGGGACGGTGGATGAATTTAAAATTGACCCTAAGACAGGAAGACCTGGAACAGATCCAAAATTTAAAACAGGAAAACAACTTTACAATGTAGAAATAGATCCAATGGATCCTAAAAAAGTTGAGTCTTTAAGAAAACTTTTAAAAGAAAAATATAAAGCTAGCCCAGAAGATATAAATGATCTGCTTGGACACTTTGTAACAATGAGAGGTAAATGGGGTGAATTATTTACTTCAATGGGAAGAAGATTAAATGTTGACGGTGTAAAACAATTTGAAGAAATGCTTCCTAAATATATCAACGATGTATTAGATAGAGGCTATGATGTTTTTAAAAATAACAGAGGACAATTAACTGTTGCTAAAAATTATCCTCCAACTAAAGCTGTTATTAATGAAGCTATTAAAGATTTTAAAAGAGTAGCAGCGCTTAAAGGTTTAGAACTTTCTGATGAATTAGCGGAACAAATGGTAGGAGAAGTATGGAGAGGAGCAACTTTAACTCCAGGTTTTAAACTAGGTGTAAGAGAACCAGCTCAAGTAAGGTTTAAAAGTTTACCAGACTTTATGCAACAATCTCTTGCAAATAACAAAAACATAAAAGTATGGGAGCAATCTTCTTCTAATCTTGCTGAAGTTACAGGCGTAGCCAAACCTATTATTCAAAAATTATTAGGTAAAGCTCAAAACCCTATGTCTACTATTTTAGAAGGGACTAATAATCTTTCTGCACAAATAAGAAGTAATGAATTTTTTGACAATTTAATTTTAAAAAACAACACACTTAAACAAAGATACGATGAATGGTTAGCGGGAGGTAAAGTAGGACCTGAACCAAGAATTCCTTTTTTATATAATAACACAGGAGAAGCTAGAAAATATGCAGGCGGAGTAGCCGATGATTTTAAAATGATTGGTGGTGAAGCTCCAGAAGCAGCACAAGCAATTAAAGTAGATAAATGGTTAGATCCTGTCCCTAAAGGAGACTTTCCTGAAGGAGCTTTAAAAGACATAGATACAACGAGAGTAATGGCAGAAGCTGCTGAAGAAGTAGATAGAATTATTAATCCTTTAAATGGAAAAGTTGCTTTAACTGATTATGCTGAAGGGTTTATGAAGACACAAAACTCTTCTAAAAGTATTCCAACTCAGCTTTATAATAATTTAATTTTATATCCTAAAGGAATGTCACAAATGGCTAAAACAATTTTAGCTCCATTCACTCACGTTAGAAACTTTATCAGTGCTGCAGCTTTTGCTGGCGCTAATGGTATCTTACCTTTTGGTAATACAGCCGATGTAAAAGCAGCGTGGAATGCTTTACAAGTTGCTGGACCCGGTACTAGAAAATCAAATCAATTTTATCAAGAACTATTAGATCTTGGAGTAGTAAACTCACAAGTACAATTAGGAGACCTAAGAAGATTATTAGAAGATGTAGATTTTGGTGGAGTATTAAACAGATTAAATAGTGACTATGGTTTAAACCGATTACTTAAAAGATTAAATAGAATTAAAAAAGGTGCACAAGATGCATACACAGCTGAAGATGATTTCTGGAAAATTTTTACATACCTGGGTGAAAAGTCTAGATTAAAAACTGCTTATGAAAATGCTGGTTTAAAATTAGGACAAGAATTTATTGATGCTAATGGAGCTAAACAAATTTTTAATGATGAATATTTAAAAAGAGCTTCTGCTGATTTAGTTAAAAACAATGTACCAAACTATGCAATGGTATCGGAGTTTGTTAAAGGATTAAGAAAACTTCCGGTAGGAAACTTTGTAGCTTTCCCTGCAGAAATTATTAGAACAAGTGCAAACATTGTTGAAACAGCTTTAAAAGAAATTAATTACTCAACAGTTATTAATGGTAAGACTGTTAATCCATTAAGAGGTAGAGGTGTTCAAAGATTAACTGGTATGGCTTTAACAACAGCAGCCTTACCAATTGGAACAGTTGCAGCAGCACAAGCTATCTATGACATTGCGGATGATGAGATTGATGCAATGAGAAGATACGTTGCTGACTGGTCTAAAAATTCTGTATTAGTTCCTTTTAAAGATGAAGATGGAAAACTATCTTACATAGATTTCTCTCACTTAAATGCTTACGATACTGTTACAAGACCAATTCAAACAGTAGTAAACGCAGTTAATGAAGGTAGAGCAGACGAAGATGGATTAGTTGATGATTTTATTTTAGGTTTAATTGAATCAACAAAAGAACTAGGACAACCTTTTATTAGTGAATCTATTTGGACTGAAGCATTACAAGATGTTTCTCCTATTTTAGGAAGAGGTGGAAGAGATTCAACAGGTAGAGCAATTTGGAATCCTGAAGATTCTTTAGGTGACAAAATGTATAAAGCAGTTGGTCACTTAGTAGAAGCCCAAGCCCCATTAAACTGGAAACAAATGGAAAGACTAGGTCTATCTATATTCCCGGTTGATAGTAGAGGAAGATTTGATGAAAGAGGAAATGAATATGAATTTGGTAATGAGCTAGCAGGTATTGCTGGAATGAGAAGAGTAGAAGTTAATCCAGAAAAATCTTTTAACTACAAAATTACTGATTACAAAAAAGGAATTAGAAATTCTAGAAATTTATTTACAGCAGCTACTTTAAAAGGTGGACCAATTACACCTGCAGATATGATAGATGCTTACATCAACGCTAATAGAGCTTTGTATGGAGTGAATAGAGAACTGTATCAAGACATCGAAGCAGCTCAAATATTAGGAATGTCAACAGATGCTATTGATACTAACATGGAAAATAGAGGTGAAAGAAGAGCATTTAATTCTTTAATCGAAGGAGAGTTTAGACCCTTAACTATTTCAAAAGATGTTAGAGAACTTTTTGAAATTAAAGCATCACAATTAGGAATGGCTAATCCGTATGACGCAGCCGAAGATGTAATGGATAGAATTAAAGAAGTGTTAGAAGCAGTCCCATTAGATGGGGACTTCTTTCCTGATTTAGAAAATCCATTTAGACAATTACCTGGTGTTGAGGCTATTACTAGCGCTATAAATACTACTCAACTGCCTCCACTACCAGATCCAGCCACAGCTACCGGCGCTCAATTTGGTGGTAATGTATTGACTGGAGCAACTGAAGCTGATAGGTTCGCAGCTTTATTTCCTGGTGATACAACAGGTCAACTGGCAGCTAATAGAAGAACCAGAAAAAACCAAATCAACCAGACAACAAATAGGAATACATTAACATAATGGGAATGAAACCTAAAACAACAAGAGAACATATTATATCCCTGTATGGACACATATCGGGAGTTAAAAAGAATTTATCACACGTACACGAAGACGTAGAAAATTTGGGCGGTAAGATAGATAAAGTCTATTGGGTTCTTTTGACTGTGGCGGGTACTGCAGTAATCTTCGTGGGAGAAAGGTTGTTCTCATGAAGCTTAGTCAAAACTTTTCATTAAGAGAGCTTACTAAATCGCAGACCGCGGAGCGTAAAGGTATCTCTAATGAACCATCAGAAGAACACGTAGAAAATTTAAAATTACTTTGTACAAATGTTTTACAACCTATTCGTGATGAATGGGGAGTAGTTAGCATCTCATCGGGCTATCGCTCACCTGCGCTTTGCGAAGCTTTGGGTAGCAAAAGTACCAGCCAACATGCGAAGGGCCAGGCGGCCGACTTCGAATGTTATGGAGTAGACAACCGTGAATTATTTAACTGGGTGGTTGAGAACCTAGAATTTGATCAAGCAATATTAGAATTTTACACTGGCGACCCGGACAGCGGGTGGCTTCACGTGTCATTCAATGAAGACGGCAATCGCAAACAAACCTTAAGAGCATTTCGTAACGACGCTGGCAAGACGCAGTACGAACAGATTTAGTTATGAAAAACAGTTTGTTGGTGCACAAGCATCTAATCATACGTGCTGAAGCCATCAAACCCCCAGTAGATGAAGAGCAACTTCAAAATTGGTTAATAGAATTTATTGAATCCATCAACATGAAAATAATGATGGGTCCTTATGTTAAGTATTGTAACATGAAAGGTAACAGAGGCATTACTGGTGTTGCAGTTATAGAAACTTCTCACATAGTGATGCACGTTTGGGATGAACCTAACCCAGCACTAATGCAGTTCGATGTTTATTCTTGTGGAGATTTTAATCATACAGACATCTGTAAAAAGATTATGGAAGATTTTGACATTCACAAAATAGAATACAAATATTTGAATCGCGAAACTGGATTACAAGATATATAAACCCAATTTTTATTTTTCGGAAAAATTAGTTCGTCCTAGAAAATCCCACCTATTTACAGATACATCCAAAGAAATCACCGCTGCCATCATTCATGACATGTGCATTAATCGGATATTCAGCATATACACTTAATTTTATCCTTAAAATTTCACAGAGCTCAAAACAATTAACTGTCATATATAATTTTAAATCAGCTAACATAGCTTTAGTTACAGGAACTAAATGATACAGTCCGTCTGTTAAAATAATTAAATCCATTATTTCTTTATTTCTTCTATTTTAAAATTAAAAGAAACAGAAATACGCAGTTCATTACTTAGATTACGCGTAACATGATGTTCCATAGGGGAAGAAAATAAAAAAAATTCACCTACTCTAGGCATTATAGCAAATTTTTTAGTAACATTAGGGGTATTTAAAGGGTAATGAAGAACAAAGTGCCCTGATTTTTCAGGCACTTGGACATAATACACGCCGGAAAGAGTCTGCGTTCCTTCAGGGTCTTCTGTTGCAGTATGACTATGAGCAACGGTGCTCATATTTTTTTCATGAATATGAGACCAAAAGGCTATTAATTTTAAATTTTTATTATGTAAATATCTAAATTGACTTTTAATATAATCCAAAATTTTTTCAAACTCTGGATTCATTGGAAATTTAGTATCCTCATACCTAGTTAAAATATACTCAATATTAGAAGTATCCTCTAGAAATGGTTTTTGATTTTTTAGTATTATTTCTTTAAGCTTCTTATTGTTAACTCCAGATATATAGCCTCGACTAAATGATACACTATGTATTATCTGGTTATACACTATTTTAAATCCATTCCTTTAATTCTTCTCCCATAATAGCAGAAGCAATGTTAATTTTTTTACGTAAAGCTTTAACAATTTTTTCATCAACCGTATCTTTAGTTATAAGATCAACATAAGTGACAGATTTTTTCTGCCCAATTCTATGGGCTCTATCTTCTGATTGTAATCTTTTTTCAAGATCATAACCATTAGAATAGTAGATTACATTATTTGCTGCAGTTAAGGTAATTCCATATCCACCAGTTTGTGGATTACCCACAAAGAATCTTACAGGAGATTTTGGATCCTGGAATTTCTCGATATTTTTTTGCCTCTTTTTAGACTCAATTGCGCCATAATATTCCACAATTGAATCTTCGCCATATTCATCACTAATAGCATTAACAATTTGTTTAATATCATAAACGTAGTTTGCCCAAATAATAACTTTTCCTTCCATTTCATCAAGCACATCTAGCAATTCTGTCATTCTATTATTTTTAAATTCCTGAATTGTTCCATCATCTGCTGTAAAGTGACCACAAGTGATCTGATGTAAACGCATTAATTGCGTTAATACATGAGGCGCTGTCGAAACCTTACCTTTTAGTTGAGCGAGGGCCGCGGATTTCATAGTATAATAAGCTTTCTTTTGCTCATCCGTTAGTTCAAGCTCTCTTTTCATATATATTTTTTTAGGTAAATCTAGGCAATCTTCTTTTAAAACCCTATAAGAAAAGGGCTTTAATAGTTCAGATAATTCATCTAATCTTTGATAACTACCTACAATTTGGACCCTTCTACCACCAAAATTTCTATCAATCATTACTGCATATCTATTTCTAAATGTATAATAAGAAGTAAATCCTAAAAGATGATCATTTAAAAAAGAACATTGACTGTATAAATCAAGAGGGGATTTAGTTACAGGAGAACCAGTTAAAATTCTTCTATATTTAGCTAACTTTCCTAGTCTTAAAATATTTTGAGTTCTTTTAGCTTTTGGATTTTTAATAGTTGTAGATTCATCTACAGCCATCAAAGTTTTGTGGCATCTTAAAAACTTATCTGCAAACTCTACACCCTTTTTAGTTGAAAGAGCCTCAACATTCATAAGAAGGATGTGAAGGTCGAAGTCTTGTTTAAATAATTGTTGGTACTCTTTATCCTTTGTTTTTGATGTTAAAGCAGTCCATAGTACCGTTTTATGATCAATATGACTAGGTAAATGTTTTGGAATTTCTTGCGATAACCAGTTTCTATATACACCTTTTGGTGCTATAATAAGCGCCGCATTTACTTTCCCTTTATCATAAAGCATCGCTAAATTATCTATCAATACTTTAGTTTTACCTGTCCCCATCTCCATAAAATAGCCATATTCATCTTTTCGCCACGATTTTTCTAACGCAGTTAATTGATGTTGATAAGGCTTAACCTTAAATTTATAATTCATATTTTTTTCTACTTTCTTTGTTGACAATTATATAAACACTATTATATAAGATGTCAAGAAGTAAGAAATGAAAAATAAAATATTTGAATTATATAAACCGACTTCATTGGAGTCATTTCTTAAGTTTCATAAGGAGAACCCTGTGGAACGATTTGTTTATGTGATTCAGCAACCAGCGCCTAATATAAATATATTAAGTGCGTCTGATTATGGTTATCTTGTAATTTGCTTACCCAATAGGGACCAAGCAATTTTATCAACTGCACCTTATGTGCAGAAGATGAGAAAAAATTTACAAGACATTCGCAAGCAAGATTATTTACTTGCAGTGGGTGATCCAACTATTATTGCATTGTCTGCTATAATAGCAAGTGAGCAAACCAACGGACAATTTAATATGTTGAAATGGGACAAACGAGAATATCGATACTATCCATTAGAATTCGATATATTTCAGAAAGGATAACATGAGTAAAACAAAAATAAAAACTTTTACAGGAAGCGGTAGTTTCAATGTAAGAGATGAGATGCTAAAAGATTCGGATGATCTTTTAGACAGCGTTGAGGTAACAAACTTAGCTGATGAATGTCAAAAATTAAAAGATACGGAAGACATGATTAAATCAGCAGAAAAGCATTTGCAGGATTTGAAAGCCAAAGCTGATGATATTGGATCAAGAGTGATTCCAGAATTATTAGCAGAGCAAGGTTTAACATCGCTTAAACTAGCTGATGGTTCTTCAGTTTCTGTTAAAAAAGAATATAGATGCACTCTTCCTAAAGACGAATCAAGAAGAGAACAATGCTATAACTGGCTTCGAGACAACCAGTTAGGAGATATTATTAAAAATAATGTTTCTGTAACTTTTGGTCGTGGAGAAGATGACAAGGCGAAGCAATTGCTGGACCTTGCGGTAGCCAATGGATTTGAGCCAAGTCAGAAATCTGACGTGTCTTGGAATACGTTGACTGCCCTATTTAGGGAGCGTATCGAGTCCGGGCTCGATATGCCTTCCGATGTCTTTAGTACGTGGATTAAAGACAAAACTAAAATAACTCGGAAATAATGGAGGATGTATAATGGCTAATGAAATAAAAGCTAAAACAAACGGATCAGTTTCGTTATTCGGAAATGATCTCTCCCAGGGTTTTGAGAATATGACGCAGGATGATCTTGCGTTACCATTCATCAGAATCTTAGGACAACTTTCCCCGCAAGTAACGCAGGGGGATGCGAAGTATATAGAAGGTGCCAAATCGGGCATGATCTATAATACTGTTACCAACGACTTGTTCGATGGTAAAAAAGGTATCAAGGTTATTCCTTGCTACTACAAAAAAGATTACCCAGAGTGGTCGAATAGAGGGGATGGTCCAGGTGCGCCTGTGGCAATTCATCTACCGAACAGTCCGGTAATCGCAACAGGTAAGAGAGACGGTTCTAAAATTAGATTACCTAATGGTAATTATTTAGAGGAAACGGCTTCTTACTATGTAATGGTTGAGTCTAAAACAGGAGCTTATACTCCTGCGTTGATTACTATGAAATCAACTCAACTAAATGTCAGTAAAAAATGGAATTCTATGATGAAAACCATACAAATACCTGACGGAAAGGGTGGATTTGCTATCCCACCTATGCATGGGGTTGTTTATAACCTTTCATCTACACTACAAAAGAACGACAAAGGTTCTTGGTTTGGATGGGTTGTAACGATGGACCGTATACTAGATCAAGCTGATAAGACTTTGTATTTGAGTGCGAAGGATTTTAGAGGCAATGTATCTAAAGGAAACGTGCAAACAAAAGCAGATGTGGAAGAGACATCTAGTACGGCAACACCGTACTAAATAGTTTAAGGGCCCAATGGATTAATGTGGGCAGTTATGAATTTGGGCCCTTTACTTTTAGAAGGAAGAAATGTATATGAACAAATTTAAAGAAATCTTTAGTGGATTAACTATAGCATATGGACAATATCAAAAGGGAGATCGTGGATCTAACGGCAAACTTAAAGGCAAAGCTTTTATTGTTAGAAAGAACGTTGTTGATCAATTATGGCAAGATCATCTCGATGGTAAACCACCTGCTTTGGGGATCATCCCTATTACTGAAGATAGCAATTGTAGGTGGGGGTGTATTGATATTGACGAATATAACTTTAACCATCTTAGCCTCATTAAAAGTATTAGGAAGTTAAAACTTCCACTTATCGTATGCCGTTCTAAATCAGGCGGTGCTCACGTATTTTTATTTACCAAAGAATTAATTCCAGCATCATTAATGCAATCTAAATTAAAAAAGATTGCCAAAACTTTAGGACATGAAGGTTGTGAAATCTTCCCTAAACAAACAGAAATACTTGTGGAACGTGGGGACACAGGTAATTTCTTAAATTTACCCTACTTTAATGGAACGAAAGGATTGCGTTATGCTTTCAACGATAATGGCTCCGCTGCTTCACTTGAGGAATTTTATAAGCTCTATGATCTTCTGGCTTGCAGAAGGGAAGAGGTGGAGAAAATTGAAGTCGAAGAGAAAGAAGTAGAAGAAGCATTTCCTCTAGGACCTCCTTGTCTAAATCAATTAGCCAAGGAAGGTTTTGGAGAAGGCGCAAGAAATAATGCATTATTTAATATTGCAGTTTATTATAAACAAGCAAAACCAGATTCTTGGGAAGATGAATTAGTAAAAGCAAATCAAAAATTTATGGAACCACCACTAAATAATAGTGAGGTTCAACAATTAATTAAATCAGTAAGTAGAAAAGGTTATGACAAATATAGATGTAAAGATGCGCCGATCAATGCCGTCTGTCAATCTAGGTTGTGTAGAACTAAACGATTCGGTGTAGGTTATGGCGAAGAACAAATGCCAATGTTAGGTAATCTAACAAAATATACTTCTACTCCACCACAATGGTTTTTAGATGTCGGTGAATCGCGGATCGAATTAAAAACAGAACAACTTTATAGCTCTACACTATTTGCGTTAGCGTGTTTAGATCAAGCTAACCTGGTGGTACCAGTACCAAAACCAAAAGATTGGAAAGAATTATTTTTAAAACCTTTAATGAATAATTTACAAGAAGTAGAACCTTTAGAATCTTTAGATCCAACAAATGAATTAACTTCTTTATTGCAAGATTGGACAACCAATAGACAATCAGCAAGAACAATGGATGATATATTTAATAAACTTCCATACACAGATGACAATAGAGACTACACTTATTTTAGAATGGAAGACTTTTATAATTTCTGTAAACGAAACCATTGGGAAATGGATAAAGTTAAAACAGGAAACTTACTAAAAAGATTAGAAGATATATTTGTAGAAGAGGAAAGAGTCCGAGTTAAAAATCAGCAACCAAGATTAATCAAAATTAAAGCAATGAAAAAAATTGAAGCAAGTGTTTCTGCAACTAAATATCAAGAGGAGGATTTTTGATAAATGAAAACAATAATACTAGGACCACCGGGGACAGGTAAGACTACTACTTTATTAAATTTAGTTGATGAATTTATTAAAGACGGAGTAAGACCTAAACAAATTGGATACTTTTCTTTCACAAAGAAAGCAGCAACAGAAGCAGCCACTAGAGCTGCAGATAAATTTGGATTAGATATAGAAAATGATTTAACTTTTTTTAGAACTTTACACTCTTATGCATTTAATCAATTAGGAGTTACTAAAGAAAAAATGATGGGTCCAGCAGAATATAAAGAGTTTGGTATTAAATGTGGTATTCCAATTAAGACAGCTAAATTTTCTACTGATGATGGAACATTTAATTCTGATAACGAATATCTAACTATTATTAATACAGCTAGAGTTAAGCGAATGGATCTCTTGGAGTATTATGATTCAAGACAAAACATCTTAGATATAGAACGAAACACTCTATTTTTATTAGCAGAAGAATTAGAAAAATTTAAAAAAGAAAAAGGTTTAAAAGACTTTACAGATTTATTAGAAGATTTTTTAGAAAAAGAAACAACTAAAAAATTTGAAGTATTATTTATTGACGAGGCACAAGACTTATCTTTATTACAATGGGATATGGTAAGAAAAATTTGGGCAAACGCAAAAAAAACTTATATTGCAGGTGATGATGACCAAGCTATTTTTAAATGGGCAGGTGCAGATGTAGATCACTTTATTGCATTAAAAGAAGAAGTGGATGATATTAAAACTTTAGATCAATCATATCGAATACCTGGTGGACCTATACACGAACTTTCTCAAAAAATTATTAATAAAATTCAAAACAGATTTGATAAAGAATATAAACCTAGAGATGAAATAGGAATTTTAAAAAGATATTCTGATATTACGCAGGTCAATATGTCGGAAGGAAATTGGTTAATACTTTCTTCTGCTAATCATTTCTTAGAAGATGCTAAAGATTTATGTGAGATTCAAGGATGGTATTATCAATACCGAGGAATAAATTCTGTACCTTTAAAATTATTATTAGCTTTAAATAATTGGGAAGCCTGGCGTAAGGATGCACATTTAAATCATTTAGAAATTAAAAATATTTATGAATATTTAGGATCAAATGTATTACCTGGGTTTAAAAAAGGTAAAACTTTACATTCTGAAGAAAAATATACCCTTCAAAAATGCAAGGAAAATCACGGTTTATTGACCGATAAGGTATGGTTCGAGGCATTTGAAGGACTTGATCCAATCACTGAGACCTATATAAGAAACATGAGAGCGAATGGAGAAAAAATAAATAAAAATCCAAGAATAATAATGTCAACAATACATGGTGCGAAGGGAGGTGAGGCAGATAAAGTTTTATTATTACAGGATTTAACTAATGCAGCGTTAGAAACTTTTAGTCATGATCCGGATGAATTACATCGATTATTTTATACCGGCGCGACGAGAGCGAAGCGTGAATTGCATGTATTAGATCCTAAAAATTTTGATAGAGCATATATATTATGAGTGTGTGGGATAAACAAATTGGTGGACAACACTATCAGAAATTTAAAATTCAGCCAAGTAAATTTGTAGTTGAGAATGAGTTGCTTTTTCCGGAAGGCTGCGCTATAAAGTACATATGTCGTCATCGCTTTAAAGGAAAAAAAGAGGATTTGTTAAAAGCAATCCACTTTATAGAGATGATTATTGAACGGGATTACTCAGGACCTGCCAAGACAGAACCAAATACAAATAATTCCTGGGGAATAGTGAGGAGAGATAAGTGAGAACGATTCAACAACCTTTATTTACACCAGAAACTGAATGGGTAATGCCCGAAGAATTAAAAAATTTAAAGGGAGCTAAAGAAATTGCAATAGATTTAGAAACATATGATCCACATTTAAAAGAATTAGGATCAGGAAATGTTATAGGTAAAGGTCATATTGCAGGCGTTGCTGTTGCTGTAGAAGGTTGGTGTGGATATTATCCTATTCAACATGAGCAGGGTGGCAATATGGATAGGACATTAGTAATAGATTGGCTTAAAGATTTATTTAAGCAAGAATACACTACCTTTATTTTTCACAATGCAATGTATGATGTCTGTTGGTTAAAAGCAGCAGGTGTTGAAATTAAAGGAAAAATTGTGGACACAATGATAGCAGCCAGTTTAATTGATGAGAATAGATTATCTTATCGATTAGATATTTTAGCTAAACACTATGTAGGGTTAGGTAAAGATGAAAAAATTCTTAATGAAGCTGCAAAAGAATATGGAGTAGATCCTAAAAAAGATTTATGGAGATTACCTCCTATGTTTGTAGGTCAATATGCAGAAAGAGATGCAGAATCTACATTAAAACTTTGGCAAACTCTTCATAGAAAAATGCATGACGAAGAATTAATGGATGTATTTAAATTAGAAACAAAATTATTTCCTTGTTTAATTGATATGAGATTCAAAGGTGTAAGAGTTGATTTAGACAAAGCACAAAATATTAAAAATAATTTAATAGAAAGAGAAAACAAAATTCTTAAAAGAATAAAAGATTTAACTGATGTTGATGTAGAAATTATGGCAGCACGGTCAATTGCAAAAGCATTTGATAAATTAAAACTTCCGTATGATAGAACTGCAAAATCAAATGAACCTAGTTTTACAAAAAACTTTTTACAAAATCATCCTCATGAATTAGCGCGATGTATTGCTGATGCTAGAGAAATAAATAAAGCTCACACAACTTTTATAGATTCAATAACTAAACATGCACACAATGGAAGAATACATGCAGACATAAATCAAATTAGATCGGATCAAGGCGGAACAGTGACAGGAAGATTCTCAATGAGTAATCCAAACTTACAGCAGATTCCTGCAAGACATCCTGAGTTAGGTCCAATGATAAGATCTATTTTTATTCCTGAAGAAAAATGTACCTGGGGGTCATTTGACTACTCACAACAGGAACCTAGAATTTTAGTACATTACGCAAAACTGCAAAATTTACCCGGAGTTCAAGAAATTGTAGACGCATACAAGGCCGGAGACGCGGATTTCCACCAGGTCGTGGCTGATATGGCAGGCATAGAACGGAAGCAAGCTAAGACGATTAATTTAGGTCTTATGTATGGAATGGGTAAAAATAAATTGATGGCAGAGCTAGGACTAATGAAAGAATCTGCTGAAAAATTAATTAAACAATACCACGCTAAAGCTCCTTTTGTAAAACAACTAATGGATAATGTGTCGCGTAAAGCTAATGATAGAGGAAAGATCAGAACTTTAGGTGGCAGGGCATGTCATTTTGATCTATGGCAGCCAGTTCAATTTGGAGTCTTTAAACCATTACCTTTAGAACAAGCTAGAAAAGAATATGATGAGCCTTTAAAACGTGCATTTACGTACAAAGCTTTAAATAAATTAATACAGGGATCTGCTGCAGATATGACGAAAAAA
>Ga0080013_1003677_pt1 | contig 15835 bp, 29 predicted proteins | sample ETNvirenome_6_85_FD_69236 | JGI IMG/M metagenome (GOLD analysis project Ga0080013, IMG submission 69236) | Marine viral communities from the Pacific Ocean - ETNP_6_85 (SPADES assembly) (version 2) | ecosystem: Environmental > Aquatic > Marine > Oceanic | place: Pacific Ocean | collected 2013-06-19
GCCAAAAAGCCTGATCCTGCATCATCTTTTCCCAAAAGACCTTGAAGGAACTCAATCGTGGACACTCCAGATATTGCAACAAATGGGTGTTGAAGAATCTTACTACCCCTGGTTCTTGTGACATCCTCAAAGTAGGAAGGAACATCATATAGTTCAGTGAGATGCTGTCTGAATCCCCTATTATGGCTCGTCTCCAACATAGCAAGCCATGCACCGAACTCAGACAGCAACCAAACACCACCACCTGTATCATCCATACGGTCAATACAGGCTTCCCAAGAGGCTTTGTTGGGCAGGATCTTCCGTAACGCCCTGAATCTTTGTAAATCATTAATCGTTTCAAGGAGTTCATCATTATCATCCTGCACACCAGCTTCACGGAGGGCTTCTAGCCTTCCTTCCACCTCTTTTACTTCATATATTATCCTTTCTTCTCGATCCCTTAATCGAGCAGAGCCTGCATTTAAGGCTGTGGTTTTAAAAGATCCACTTTCTGCAATACTTAAACACCATATATTGCCATAAAGCGGTACAAAATAGTTTGGAGGTTTAATGCAGAGTTTGATTCCTGCATGTGCTCCCAGTGATGACAGTGCAGTTCCATACATAATTGCTGAACTGGCTTCTGTAAGCTGGCAGGCTTCCTGTATGTGATCCTTGAGTATTGGTGGAATAAATACATCATCAAACTCTTCTGGCTCCGACCTCTCAAGGAGGCTTGAACAAATTGCTTTGAGTTCCTCTGGCCGTGGGCCAGCCATCCTTGTTTGTTGATGGTGGCGTAACTCTGCAGACCTGCGAAGGAACAACTCACTGATCTTTAGTCCAAAGAAGTCACACAGCTTATTAAGACTGCACCCTGAGTGACATCGCATCAGGATCTTGTCCTGCTCCAGTGTAATACTTAGAGAGGGTTTCTGGTCTTCATGCGTGGGGCATATCGCATTGGCTGTTTGGCCTGACCAGGAAACCCCTCTAAGCTGGGCAATTATCTTTTCATGTGTCCCTTTTAAATCGTTTTCTACCTGTGATCTTTGATCCTCATCCAGAAAGTCGTCAACATTTAAGTGTCCAACATCCCAGGATTTATCAAGATCTAGGAGTGAGGTTGCAGGAGTCCAAGGTTGTTTGTTCTTTTCAATTAAAGTTAGAAGTGACTCCTTCTTTAATTGGTCTGCCCCCTTTATGGAGTTTAGGTAATCCGTTACATCAGCACCCTGCTCTGTTAACCCCAGTGAAACTATCCAGACCTTTGCAAAGTCCTTGAAGTGTTCTCCACTCTCCTGTGCAAACTTCTCACCTGACTCATCATTATCTGGAATGATGAAGATGTGATCAAACTGTTTAAAGTATTTCTCTACAAAGTCAGGCTGTTTCTTGAGGAGTGGACCCCATGCGTTGCTACCACCTGCAATCGTTGTGGCTGTGACTCCTATACTATGCAGGGAATCTACATCTTTTTCTCCCTCCACAAATAGGATTGCCTTTGAACTCTTAACATCAGGCCAGCGGTACGGAAGCTGTTGTACTCCCTCCCAGTTCCAATGTTCTTTTCCATCCTGATCATATCTGAGTCTGCGGAAATTCTTACCAGGGAACTTTGCTACAATATAAAGAAGTCTCCCATTCCCATCTCTATACTCATACTGTGTTTTTCCTTTGTGATCTATCATGTGCCCCACATTTAATTATAATGTACCCCTTCTTCCTTGGGTCTATTCCACACCTCTCAATCACCAGCTTGTCTACCTGAGAATCATCTGAGAACCAAGGTATTGAGTCTTCAACGATCTTAATAAGATTTGAGATGTCCCTCTTTCTTTTGTCTGGTTGATACACCTCGATATCAAGCCACACTCTATCTGTCTTATCAGTGAAGTGACACTTTTCTTTTGCAAGTATAATGCCACATGCCCTCTTAAATGCCCTTCCCTTGCTCTTTAAAAAGAATCTACCATTGCGAGTGCCGTACATAGCATTCACTGATACAGGCCACGGTAATACTGCTTTAAGAATATCCGTCATATAGGGTGGGGGGCCAACACTGTCGTGAGTGCTGTACCCCCCGAAGGCAGAGAAACAGGAAACTCTGCCTAGAAAGGAATACTATCCTTTTCGGCTGGTGCAGAATCATCACCGCCAAAAGGTTTAACCTCACGGATCTCGTTGTATCCGTTTTTGTTTGGGCCATATTCTACAACCACAAACTTTCCTGCCAACTCCTCAAAATCCTTCATGACCTTGAGTCCAACGGCAGATGCAAGCCTCGCAACCTTGCGTTTTGAAATCCCATCCTTAACCTTGCCAGGATCATCATGCTGGTTGTTCATATAGATAGCCTCAAAGAGCCAGCTTGACTCATAAACACCACCTATAATTTCAAGAGGTAAGAGCAACTTATTGTGCCCCTTTGAATCCTGTCTAACCTCTGGAAGAGGCATTTGGATTTCAACAGTGTACGTTCCAGGTGCAACTTCTACACGCTCACGTTTCTGTTCTGTTTCCAGTGTCTCTTGTACACTGTCAATTGAGAAGGCAGTGTCCTGCGATCCCATGTCACTATCAGTATGTGGATACATCAGTTTCCTTTATCTGAGTTCTGTGTTTGAGGGCCACCCCAGAAACCGCTTATCAGTTTCTGGTACTCATTCCAGTCTGCTGGAATTTCGGCAGGTAGATTGAATCGGTTCTTTGCATCAACTCCCATTGATCCACTGGTATAGAGGAACCTCTTTCCAGACTGGATTGCTCGTGAGTCCTTGCGATTGAATCCTGTGTCAACCTTTTTGACGATGGTTTCAAATGCTACGAATAGAATAACATCTGCCCATTCAGTAACATCTGCAGATACAGCCTTATGAAGCTTTAATACAAAACTATCATACGGTTCCATCGTTGGTTTATTAATGGTACGGACCTGCGTGTGGCAGACCAGTATTGGTTGAATACCTTTGGTATCACGTAGGTAATTCAACGCACTAAAGAAACGTTGCATCTCACCTCTAGCATATGCATAACCCTTGCCATATCCCATATCTTCTATATGAGAAATCTTATGGTTTACACACACCTTTCCCTGTGCAAGCATTTCCAGTTTATCAACGCTATCCACGATTATCCGCTTTATATCGCCGCTTTCATTGGCAATCTCACGCATCGTGTCCATTACACTGTCCCACTTTTGAGCATTCTCCTTTACATCACCTGTGGGTAGGCAATCATAGATGTATTCGATTCCTGTTTTATGGAATACGGTTTCACCTCCATCATCTGCATTGATCACAAAGGCAGGTGTCTTCTTACTGTGACTTGAGCAAGCAAAGGTGGTCTTACCTGCTCCTGTTTCCCCTTCCACCACCAGTTTTTCAGGCTTTCTCATTACAGCCCTCTTGTATTTATCAAGCATTTCAGTTCCTGCTTAAAAGTTCACTAATGTTTACCTCTTCCTTGCTATATTCATGCACTTTCTGTGCCGTTATCCTTTCAAAATATTCTTTTAGCATATCTTTTATTTTGAATTCAGGAATCCTTTTGGTGCATCGCAAGCAAAACAGGTGGTCCTCCCTTGAGTTATTATTTGAAAGCCACCACACACTATAGTCATCTGGCCGTTCCCCACAAAAGCATGGAAAGTTCCCATTATCTCCCTTTTTGTAACCAAGTTCTGAAAGACGAGATACTATTGCCCTTGACCTCTTCCTGTCCTTCTCCTCTTGTGGGGTCCATGCTGACCTTTTCGTTTTCGAGTATCTCTTGAAGTTGGCTCGTGGTTGAGAGGGCATTGAGGATGAGTCTGGTTGTCTCGTTATAGTTTTCTGATCTGATTTCTTCATACGCTAACTCCAAATGTTTTTCCAGTATCAGTAATCTACTATATATCTGACTGTCCATTTTGTATCCAATCAGGGTTTAAACAGTCTACAAAGTATGTGGTTCCATTACGTGGTCCTTTTTTCGTAGGCTTATACATGATTGTCAAATGCTGCTTATTCATCCATACTGATGGATCAGTAAACCATGCAATTTCCTTTTCCCAGACACATGCCAGAACATCCCAAGGTCTTTCCCTACCTATCCAGTCATGAATATATTCTTTTCCTTTCCTTTGAACGGTAGATGGTAACATGCCACAAGACAAGGGCATAAAATCGGTTGAATCTGAAAAGCTTGATTTATCTAAAATCATTGACTTTACTTGAACCTTTTTAAGTTCGTTACCACGCATACAGATCACATCAATGGGAGAGTGTTGATCAAATACTGCTATGAAAGTGTACCACCCTGCGTCTGATAGAAACATCTCCACAAGTCTTTCTGAGTTTGACCCCTTTTTTGATGAGTGATTTTCTGGAAAGTTATAATTCATTTTTACACCTCTCAAGTAGTGTTTCAACAGTTTCAAAGTTCTCATAGTGGCAACGATCAAACGTATCACACCACATTGGAGAGCATAGTGCATGATTCCTATTCAGGGGCCAGTAATCACTATCTATCCTCTGATTTAATTCAGTAAGCAATTTGTATGCCGTGTACAGGATCTCAGGCGTTAATTCTGTGTGCAGGAATACTGGTGCACTGCCAGGAATAATTAAATGATTTTCAAACTTTGGAATGTCTGTGAGATTCCTCTGCTTCATCAGTGCAAGCGCATACAGTGCACCTTGCATAACCCACTCATGTTTTGCCTTCTTTAGGGGCTTAGATTGCCGCTTGATGTCTATAATTAGCGGCAAATCCTGCCTCTCGGCAACTATGTCCATATACCCTGTGGTCAATCGTGTGTGCCCATCGAATTGGATCTTGAAAAAATGCTGCACCTCCAGTGGTTTATAATTGATCCATCCCATGTACCCCTCAACTGCAAGTACATGTTGATCAATTGATCTGACCAGCTTTTCCATGTCAGGTTCTGACAGTAGTGGTATAAGCTCTGTCATTTTATCATTCATTGTGGCACGTATGGAGTGTCCATTAATGCCAGTCATGATGTTTTTAAGTCCTGCCTCGTATCCTGCATCAACAAGAGTACCTGCACCACTGTAAAAATTATACAGGAAAGGTGTTTTTTGTACCTTTTTATACCATAATTGTTTACCGCAGAAGTTGAGCGAGCTACTGTGACTTAGCTTTATATCTGGATGGATCATAGCTTTGTTTCTTCCAGTGTGATCAATCTGTTGAGGTAGAACTGGGCTTTCTTGAGATCCTCAAGTGGATCACCTGTCTTCCGGCCTGCTCTAACCACGTATTTGATTATATTTCCAGTGTGAAAGTTTACACCCCACTCCTCTATAGCATCAAGCACCTCAATCTTTGAGAATGTATAGTGGGCAGGGTGGTTTACAGGATCATGTTTAACAGTCTGCGACATGATCTTTATCCTCTTGACCGCTATCTGAGAAGAACTCAGATTCTAGGGCTTCCTCCTCGTGGGGGAGTAGAGAATAACTCAGGACTTCATAAGGAACCTGACTGTTACTAAGGAAAGCAATCACTGGCTCACGCCCAGGCCAGTTCACAAAGACATCACGATACACCCTATCGTATCTATCCTTGGAACTATCTGAAGTGGTGCTATTAATCCAGCGGTTGTTGGGATGGAAGTTGTGCTGGCTATCTGCAGACCACAACATGTTGATAAGCGTATCAAGACAGCCTGCATCAGTGTAGTTGCCTGACATTGGTTTGAATATTCTTACTATCATTAGTTGTCTCCAAGAGTCATGTTTACTTTTAATTCAACTTCAAGCTTTTCATACATTCCATCAATATAGAGGGAGTCATGGAGAGCACTCAAAGATGTACCAATAACATCTATATCTATATCCTTGAATTTAAGGTCTGCGATTTTAGTTTTATCATTAGCCCCTTCACCCCAGACATCATAGGCAATTATAGAGACATCATTATCAAGGCCGATATATATACGTTTATTCCTTTCCTGCTGGGTTTCGGCCATATTAAGTCTTGCCTTCAGACTCTTTATTTCCTGTTCCTGCTTCTTCACAGTTTCTGATAGCAAGGGGGGGATCTTTATAGTGGGTAAAGTCTTTTGCTGTTTTTCAGCCATCCTGTCTCCTAATATTTTAGCGTTAAAAAAATCGGACTTAACGGACCCACATACGAATTCTTAATATTAAACTCATAGAATTCATATGCTTCATCAGCGTTCCATCCATTTCTAACCATTAGTTTGTGAACAACCTTTTTCTCATCGTAAACCAACACTGGATCAAGCCCTAGTCTCTCTCCAATTCCAACTATTGCCTCATCGTGACCATCGATCTGCATCATGTCAGGATTTGTTTCAAGCATAGACTCGTATTCAAATGTGTTAGTTTTTCCCATGCAACTTCTTGAGATGCAAAGAGTGTGCCTTCATACGTTTCCTCTCAGACTCTTCTTGCTCTTTTTGTTCATTAAGATGAGTTTGCATGTATCCATACCATTGTTCACGCTGTTTCAGCGATCTTCTCATTCTTATTTTGCTTTGAAATGTACTCACAATCCCTCCCATTGTGTAATTGTAAGCGTTCAGTTGAAGGATTCCAACTACTCACATTATACTCTGTCAGTGGAATACATTCACCTGTAATTGTAGGATCTACACAGTGATCTATGTTAAAAAAGAATACATGGCATACCCTACTTGTGTACCTATTCATATGTTTTAATGCAGCATTCATGCCATCATGTGATTTCTGCCAATAAGTTTTTCCAGTGTGCGTGTCAACTGTTAGTGCTTGAACTAGCATGATTTTCCTGTTAGTATTTTGTTATGTTGAAGTCGCCTTTCGGGACTTCTTATTTTAATCTTTGCTTTGAAAGGAAGATATGGCTTATAGTATAGAATCTTTTCATCAGGTTGCTAGGGACTACACCCTTGGATTTGATGAGATGTTTGATCAGCTTTTCTCCATCATGGAGAATCGTGTGTCCCTCCCCAATTTCCCTCCGTACAATATCGTTAAGATCAGTGACGATCTCTATCAGATTCAGATAGCTCTTGCAGGAATGTGTGAAGATGATATTACTGTAGAGGTTATTGAACAAAAGCTTATTGTTAAGAAAAAGAGCGAGAAGACTGCAATTTCCACTAATGTTTTGAAAGAAAAAACAATTCATCGTGGTATTGCAACTCGTAACTTTGAAAAGATGTGGACCCTTGCAGAAGATATGATTGTTCAAGGTGCCTCGTTTGTTAATGGTATGCTTGATATAGATATTGCACGTATCGTGCCAGAGCATAAGAAGCCCAGGACTATTGAGGTTTCTTCTTCTCGGAAAGAGGATCAGGATCAGTCCTGAATGCATTATCCACATCTGACATGAATTGTTTCATATAGAATTGAAGCTCTTCGGCACCTGTACGGTCTAGCTTTAGATCAAGCTGAAGAGCTTCTTGATCCACGACATAATCCTTTGCCTGTTTGTACGTGATCTCATACGTTGTGACAAGATCGGTGTGACACATTAGTATTTGATCCTCTTTTTCCTTATCCTTACCAGACATCCAATAAGTGTAGAAGTCAGAACTGATCCAACGTGAGTAACTCATTTTGGTTTATATAGTGTGTAGGTCCAGGTGATTTCCTGGTCTGGTGGTATGTCCTTGATGGTCTTAATGTACCATCCTTTGTCACGGTGAAACTTGATGCAGTTTGGAGAGTCTGAGTGGTTGCCAAAACCGCCCAGTGGTGTACGTATGTACTGTGGTAGATCTGAACTGTCCCTCACTGCAGTGAAAGGGTCCGCTATGAGTATTAATCCTAACTCCGTGCCCTCCAGTATGAGTTCCGTTGAAAAGAGTCCTAGACCATGTATTGAACTCTTTTTAATGGTGATGCTGTTTGGCAGGGGTTTATACGGGAAACCACCGCAGGGAGGCTTGTGGATGTGGTAAAGACCACAGACAGGGCAGGTGTCAGGCATTTCGGCTAGAAGTTCGTGTTCAGGAATATATACTCAACAGGGACTACTTTCTTGGGCTTTGTCATCTCCCTGTATGCCAATAGCATCACAAGACCCAGTGTGACAAAGGAGAGGATGAGCACTGTCTTCCAGTCAAACTTCACAGCATTTTGCTAGGCTGGAGTGCTTCCTGGTTCTTTCTGGCCTCCTCGATGCACTCAGTGGTCTTCTTCTCAAAGTATGGTGCCAACTCACCTTCAGGCATACTGTCCAGTTCAGACTTTGAAAAGTCCTCTCTGGTGCCATCCATCACACAGTCACAAATCGGAATGAAGGTGTGTCGATTTATCTGAGGTTGTGCATTAATGTGGGAGAAGTAACAGACTGACCACATAGAGCGGACATAGCCTGTGCTGTAGCCATGTAGTGGGTCTGTCTCTTTAGATGTACAAGATATGAGAATTACCGTTACTAGAGTAAGGAATAAGTAAGAATATTTCATGTAGCCTTTCTGATATCCGCCACTATGGACATGGCGGATATGTGGCGGTTAATATTAAGTGGTGGGAATGGAAGGATTCGCACCCTCTCAGGCATAGCCACCTGATTTACAGTCAGGACCGACTCTCTCACTTCGGCGCATTCCCAGGAAATGGTGACCATTGTCTATTGTACCCAGTCTCCTTATCGGAAATTATTGCTCCCCTCCATGACCTTGCATTGAGAAGAGTATCTGTCCATACGTGGATCTTATCACTATTCATGATTGATCCCCTTTCCATAGCATAGACCTTTCCTTTCCTTTCGACTACAGCATATTTAAGTGATTTACTGTGCTCTATAATATCCATTGCATTTACCATGCCGTTAAATAGGTGCAACTGATTCATCCTGTGCATCATCACTATCCCTGTAATGGGTGAAGGTATTCGTGCACTTCGGACACCATACTTGTTCCTGTGTTGGACCATCTGACTTTGAGAACTGGATTACTGACCTTTTATGCCCACAGTAGGCACATTTTGCCTGCTCACGGAAAGATTTGCCTAGTGTTTTATTTCCTGAGTAATCCTGAGTGATTTTGAGTTGTTTACTCAAGCTCTATCTCCATGATATTGTTAAAGAAAGTACCCTAAAAAGGCATTTCCTGAGTTTTTGAGTAGGGGGGGGGCCTATACCTAAAAGAAGAGACTCTTCTCTCCAGAGGTATAAGGGGGGGTACTCAAACACTCAGGATTGCTCTTTTATGAATAAATATATATATAAATATATATAATATATATAATAATATTATATACTTATAGTTACTGTTACTAAGGGAAATTTCCTGAGTAACCTACTCAGGATTACTCAGGATTACTCAAACCAAATATTTTTTAGACTGGTAAGCTAGTTACCAGATTATTTTTGGTTTAATTAAAAACGACTCCAGTTTCCATTTCAATGATATCATCGAAAGTTTTGTGGAGAATTTGGGTTCGATCAATCTGATCGGCATAATTTGCCCCTTTATTGACCTCCGTGAAGGAGTTAAAGAGTGACCATGCATTTCGGTTCTTGAACTCAGAATGAGATGGATCTCTCCACTCCTTGTCCACAGTTGTGATCTTGGTCTTGGGCAGTGCTCCCCTTCGGATCGATTCCATCATGAAGTGATCAGCTTGTTTATTGCTGAGATTGAACTGTTTGTAGTTCCTGTATCTACGGTGAAGAGACTCACCCTGGATAACAAGAGTGTCGCACAGTTTGTCTAGCCGATCTTCAAAGTTGGATCGAACATTCTGAGAATGCTTCGCTCCGATCTCGTACTCTGCCACCATAGCCATGTTATCACAGATGAATACCCTACTACCTGTGCCAGCTTTTGCCCTGAATGCCATGTCGTTGGCGTTCCTGAAAGCCCACACTATTTCATAGTCAGACTGTGCATCTGCATTTCGGAGCGAGAGTAAACCAAAACAACGTTTACCCTTATGGGACACACCGTATTCTTCCTTTACGATGTCATACTTGTTGATCTTATTGAGTGAGGACTTTAACTGATCCACGATCTCAAAGTGAGGTACTGGCTCATGAGTGCTAGAAAGTGGTACAGGTCTTGGCATTTGTACCATTTCATCGTAACGCATTGGTTGTGCTCCACAGTGAAGCATGATGTTACCTGTCGGCATATATCTCCTTTTCTTTAATGAGTCTCTTCACTTGAGACTTGTTTAGAGGTCTTCCTGTACTAGGTTGAACAAACCCCTGTTTTGATAAAGCATCACTGACTTTACCATAGCCCATACTACTGTTATTATACAACTTACGTGCCACCAGTTCAATTTTAGATCCGTAAATCTCCACCAGAGACTTTCTTCCTTCACACTTTCGGCCCTTGGATCTGATCCTTTCCCTTGCACCACGTAGTTTGGACACTAGATTAGACTTTTCAAACTGACTTACTGCACCTAAAATTTGCCTTATCATATCAAGACTAGGTGAGCCAGATGAAAAGTAGTCTGGTGCATCCACTGGAATGAGTGAGATACCTAACTTTTGGAGTTCCCTATATCCCATCTCCTGAACGACAATATCCCTTGCAAATCGACTCGCATTTTCACATAGGATTGTATCAACATCATTTTCAATACAGTAATTGATGAGATCACCGAATCCTTTTCGGTCCACCACCATATCAGAACCTTTCACTGCTTGATCGTATGCCCCTGTCACTATTTGCATGGCATTATCTTCCGCATAGGAAAGTATTGCCTGCTTTTGGCGTTCCTCAGAGTCACCATCAAGATTACTTGATGATGATGTTCTGAGGTACATGACCACAGGCTTATTCTTTTGGTTTGTATCCAATGACTACCTCCTTTTCTTCTCTATCAATGTAGGATATGATCTTATTTAATACTGCTGATCCAAGGTCGATGTTCCCAGACATTCCCTTTGCAAAGGTTAACTGTTTGACATCCCTGAAAACATCTTCCTCAAAGACTAGGTTGATCTCGATCCTTTTAGCGACCACTATAAAGCCTCCAGATCCTAAGATCCACATCAGCAAGGGATTCACCCTCGTTTTGGGCTACTTCCATTAATGACAGGGCAATAGCTTCCCAATGGTGGTAAGATCTGCCCCTTGGAGTGCTTTTCGGTGCCTTGAATCCTGCTTCTCTGAGATACCTCAGAATATGAGTGTCAAGGACTGCATACCTTTGATCTTTACGAGTTGAATTAATAAAGAATCTTGAAGTTTTCGGTCCTATACCATGAAAAGATTCTAAGTAATTAGGAGTTGCCTTTCTAAGGATTAGATTAATCTTCAACCATCTCTTGTTTATTTGAGTGAGCATTTGAAACCATGACTTGTACTTTCCAAACTTAAAATGCTCAATGATTGAGATTGACAACTCAGGACCGTGGTATCCAAGGTATTCCAATGGACCTTTAAGTCCCATGTCAACCATAGAGTCCTGCCCTTGAATATATGCAACCATATCATTAACCTTAGATGCAGTCTGATCCGCATTTTTACCTGCAACGGCATAGCAGAACAAAAAAGCTTCTTGCAAAGCTGAATCAGATCTATTGCAGTCTATAATGTTTTTTGGATCGATCATATTCACTCCTGTTCAGATTTTCGATACGTTAACCCTTTTGATGCAACCAGTGTGCCATCTGGTCTTTCCTCAATGATTTTTGATATCCACTTGTAGTATGCTTTTGATCCAAGAGTTGGGTCAGCATACTTGCTCGATGGAAACAGTTTCATTCCTCTTTTTTTTCCTGATAGTCTTGTTTTTATAGAACTTCTTATTTTCATATTCGATCCTTTTTTGGGATTAGTAAAAAAGCTTAGTCCTACCTCAGAAAGGAGATCACCATAATCTCGCAGGCGTTACTTGGTTAGTGCTTCGGCCTGCTCTGATCCACTGCCTACCTCCTCAGACTAAGCTTTATTCCAACATTTCTAATACCATCTCTCCAAACTTTTGAGCTTTTACCTTTGAAGGAAAAACCCTACCAAATGTACTACCAGTGGACCATTTCCGCTCTGTCACTCCTGGTTCAAAGATTAAACAAACCCAACGTGTCTTATAATGGTTGTGTTTTCTAACCTCATATGTTCTTTGGCTCATTGTTTTCTCCTATTTGAGTGATAACTTAATTCATGCAAGGAGGAAGCCAACTTGCAACATTGGCTCCTCCCCAGCATCAACTAGGCAACTTTTTCCTTCTCGGCATTTCTTGCCTCAACCTCATAACCTAGAATTCTGCTAATGGCAGACAGGTGCCGTGTTGCAGTATCCTTGAGGACCATTTTAGCCTGCTGTGGCTCATCGGTCAGCATTACACCAATTTTTTTGGCATAGTGTGCACGTAGGAACCTGTCATCAACATTTTCACCGTGCAAGAAGGTATCTGATCCCTCTTTATGTAACAAACGTGACAACGTGCCTGTTTGATGGACTACAGAGTCCATGTACTGTCCAACCTGCAGAAAGACCTGCTCACCCATTGCCCTTCGGCGTTTCACATCAGCAATCTTTTTGTATTGCGTGCGTGCCGATCCTGTTTCAATAGTCATTTTTTTCCTTTATATGACATTGTTTATTAGCCTTTCGGTCTTTTTTGCCGTAGGCTTTTTTGGAGACTTTTATTTTTTCCCGAAACCGTCTCCAGAAATTGTTTCGGACTATACCATTAATCATGCATCCTCCGTGCCAGAATAAAAATTATTTTGTGAATTTGTTTTTCGGTTCATATATATATAGATGCAATCCATATGCCATGCCTGCAATCCTTAGCCCTTCCAGCCTTTCGGCAATTTTTGCCTCTCGGATCACAGGCAATTTTTTCCTGCTAGGCAATATATTCCCTGCAGAATTTTCGGTTATGTTTGCGTAAAGCCTTGTTAAAAATCTTTTTGTAATATTTCATTTTTAAGAATATATATTTCTTTTCAATGTTTGCATATTTTAGTTCAGTTAAAGCTTTTTGTAGTGGCTTATTTGATTCAATCATATAATCATGCATGGAATACCTTAGATTTGATTGTTAAAGGCACCAATTAAGGTGCCTTTCGGTTATTTGATTCTAATGGATTAGATGATAACGGTCCTGCCAAGTTGTAAACCAGTGCCGATGTTTAAAAGAGACATCTTCACCAGATTTAAACTTTTTGCTTTTTTCAGCAACGATATGGCACCATTCATTCCAGAAAAATTCAGACGCATTTCGGACCTTTTTCTGCTTTGCAATGGATTCAACTGCATTGATATAATTTTGTATTTTTTGCCTTTTTAGTTGTCTTGATTTAAGGCTTTTTGAAATGCTTAAAATTTTAGGGTCAAAACCATAAGTTTGCGTATTTACTGAATCAATACAAACTAGGCTTTTGTGGCCAGTTGTCAATTGACCTAAAAAAGCCGATTTAGCAAGACCTAATCCTTTGCATTCCATGAATAATTCGATTATATCAACTGGAATAGATTTTTTCCTACTTTTTAGGATTTTATGCATTTCATCAAAGAAATAATCCTTTTTTTCCTCAAAATACTTTACGGCATTTCTTTTTGAAGACATATTATCAATGACTGGAATTTTAACGCCGAAACGTTTTAAGTCTTGATTTAGTTTATCTAAATGGTTTGTGTCCATTTGTATGGTGATAATTACGCCTTTTTGCGTATGAGCTAAGTTTTTTGCGCTTTGCTGTGCGAATTCGTTAATGAATCTGCAATCTTGTTTCCATGCCATGGTTCAAGCCTGTTTTATTTTGTTGATATTCTATCAAAGCTTTATTGCTTCAAATAAATATCCAGGAAAGATTAAAGCAAAAGCCATGCCTTAATCTTTCAAAGCTATTTACTCAAAATCATTTTCTGCAGTTTCGCAGTAAAAAATAAAGTTTGTGGAAAAAGAAAAAAACTCTTTTTCCCAATTCAAAGGCAATGCATCAAACGAATTCCAGTCATCGGCCATGTATTCTGGAATGTAATCGTTAATGTCTTTTTGGTTTTCGGTTTCTGTTTTAAACATATTATTTTTTTATGTTATGAGTTAACAAAGTGAAACCATCAAATACAGGCTTTTTGATATACATTGATGCAGGATCAATGCCTTTTTCTCTAATCATTTGAATAAATTCTGAAATGCAGATAGAATTTGCTTTAATACCTGCACGTACGAAAACAAGTTGAATTGATCCAAATTTATTATCCTTATACGTCTGAATGCGTGTTTTTTCAGCTCTTGCATTTTCTGCAATGATATCAGAGAAAAGAATGAAGGCACTTTTTCCGATTAAATCATTCAGGAATTTTTTTGTTTCCTTTTTGCTTTGAACAGTACAATTATTTTTTTTCTCATAAATGGTTTTATTCATTTTTTGACTCTTGAAAAGATTTTTTCAATTTAAAATTCCTTTTTTGGAATTTCTCAAAATCATTTGAAAAGTTTGAAAACTTTTCAGCTATCATCATTTCAGGATATGATCTATTTAATTCCATTATAAAATTGATCAACATTTTTTCATTAATGTTGTTTTCCATTTTTAGCCTTTGATATTTGTAATTTTTCGGAGTTTATTATATCTGATTAAAATAATTGAATAATCTTTTAAATCAATTTTGTTTGCAGGCTTTCCATCATAAGGATGGAAAAAATCTGCTATTAAAAAATCTTTATGAGAATCAAAATCTTTTAAAATTTCTTTTTTGCTTTTATAATCCCTACCATATGCTGGAATTAATGTAATTGAATTATTCATAATTAAGCCTTTTAAATAGGTTGATTGCTTCCATTATTGAAAGCTTAAAGGCTTCTTTTTTCAAAAAAGCCTTTTAGCCTTTAATTATGAAATTTTCTGGTATTCTTTTTCCTCTTTAATTGTTTGTTTTCCATACATTGAAGTGATATCGGAATAGCTGAAATTCTTTTTTGTTCTTTTCCGAAAGGTACCAACATGAAAATAATACATGTTTTTATTTTTATTCCATTTAAAAAGACCCTTTCCTTTTTCTTGCTTAGAATTAAAGTTTTTAGGCTTAAATGCATAAGTATTGCCTGAAATCCATAACCAAGTCCCTACAATATCAATATTTATATTAAAGCCTTTTGCAAACTGAATAGCTTTTTCAAGTTCATCATTGAATCCATTATGGTTTTGAGTTTTCCAATAATCCCAGGAAAAAGGCTTTTCGGTTTGTTCAAATTTGCTGAATGAATTATTAAAGCCTTTTGATGCATACTCTTTTAGTAAATCATAAGCAGAATTTATAATTTTACTCATTTCCAAGCCTGCAGAATTAATATCAGGATGATATTTTTTTAAAAGGCTTATTCTGGTTTTATTGATTAAATTAATATCGATTTGATTTTCTTGATTAATACTGAAAACTTTTAGCGCATCGTAAATTTTCATATTTCCTTTATTTGTTTTTTGTTTTCATTTCATTGTAATAATCCAAATTTTCAAAATTTGAGTCTCCACAAACATCACAAGATGGTTTTTCAACTATGCATTCAAGCACAGCTTGTTCTTGTTCGCATGTTAAGCAAATAACTCTTTTTTTCAAATGTTTGATTTTTATCATTCTCATATTTCCTTTAGATTTGAGATTTTTCAGGAACTAAGTTGATCGATGAAATAACCATGCCAAAAAAGAAATGGTAAACTAAAAAGTTTGTTAACTTATTGAAATGATTAGCTATTTTGTTTTGTTGGTTTGTTTGGATCAATCATCTTTTCTGTGCTATCATTTGAAATAGGAAGCCAAAGTTCCGATTGAAACCAGAACTCTGAGTTCCGATTCTGTCAAGCTGTTGATATCACTGACTTTCTTCAAACAAAACAAGAACTATGAATTCCGATTTGAAACCCAAGCAAAGGCTTTTGATTGAACAAGTTAGTAAAGGAATTGATTTAAAACAA
>Ga0080013_1003680_pt1 | contig 15813 bp, 34 predicted proteins | sample ETNvirenome_6_85_FD_69236 | JGI IMG/M metagenome (GOLD analysis project Ga0080013, IMG submission 69236) | Marine viral communities from the Pacific Ocean - ETNP_6_85 (SPADES assembly) (version 2) | ecosystem: Environmental > Aquatic > Marine > Oceanic | place: Pacific Ocean | collected 2013-06-19
CAAAATATAAGTCATGTTCTGGGTAATCTTTCTCCTTTCGTTTCATAAGTCTGCTCTTCCTTTCTGGAATGCGAACTTCTTTCCATGTGTTAGGCCAGTAATCTCCCCACTGGTTTTTAATTTCAACCTCAAAGAAATAATTCTTATCCTTCTTAGCTGAGACATCGAAGTAAAAATCTTCTTTAGCTTCTATATCTTCAAAGCTTAAAGACTTTAAGTAATCTACCATAGCTTTCTTAGCTCTAGCATCATTCTCATTATAAGACTTACGATCAAATGTTCTATTGTTATGTGCCATTAGTGTGTTTCACTCCATGTAGTTCCAGTTTTAAATTCACAGTCGAGAGGACACTTAACCTTTAATGTCTTCTCAGTATCTTGCATTGCATCTTTGGTAATCTTACCAAATCTTTGAGCATCTTTCTTAGCCACTTCAAACTGATACTCATCGTGTATAGATGCTACTAACTTAACATCAACACCTGCTCTGTGTACACGCTCCATGATATGAACAAGCCATTGCTTACATATGATAGCACCTGCACCTTGCAACAGGGTATTAACTGCTGCATGTTCTGATCGAATGTGTAGTAGTCTACCATCAAGGGCAGGAAGAGTACCTTTCTTACAAGCTTCAGATATATTATCTCTCATCTTCTTTAGCTTCGGCATGTTAGATAAGAACTTAGTTATAAGTTGCTGTCCTTTCTTAGCGTTACCACCTACTACCTTACCTATCTTAGCAGGTCCAGCACCATAAAGAAAAGCATAGATGAATGTCTTAGCTTGATCACGATCTGTAAGACCAGCAGCTTTCATATTGGCTGTATGTACATCACCATTGAGAACTTCATTAGTAAATTTATCATCTTCCATGTAGTGAGCAAGACATCTTAACTCTAGTCCAGACGCATCTGCACCTACAAGAACATGTGTATCTAGATTACCTACTGTCCATAGTGATCGACACTCTTTACCATAGGGTGAGTAGACGGCTGGTACTTGTGCCATATTGGGAGAGTTATGAGCCATACGACCTGTTACAGTACGTAATGTCATAACCCTCCCTCGTACACGACCATCATCATGACACCCTTTAATCCAGGATTTAATTAACCCAGTACGTTTCTGTAAGAGAAAATATCTACTAAACATTTTAGCTTCAGGCATATTAATCGTATCAAGTATTTCTTCGGACACAATCACATTACCTTTATCTGTAAATTTATCAGGCTTCCATCCAAGTTCTATAAGTCTCTCAGCTATCTGCTTACGAGAAGCAATATTAAATTCATTTACTTTTGGAATCTTTTTAACAGGAGTATAAGTAATGATAGGTTTAAATATTTCTTGAGCTTTTTCTTCAAGATCATTCTGTTCTTCTTCAAGTGTAGCTAATAAAGATATAGCTTCACGTAAGTTAAAAGCAAAACCATTCTTCTCTTGCTGATCTACGATTGCCCTAACTTTCCCTTCAAGTACTAGAGAACCAGAAGAAAATTTCTTACCTTCTTCTTCTAATTCTTGAGCTACCTTTCTGGTAAGACTAACATCTTGCTTACAATACTCAAGCATCTCAGGAGAATAAAATTCAAAGTCATCTAGTTTTCCTTTTGGAAAATCTAATCTATCACCCCAAGATTCAAGAGAATGTCCCTTATCCCTAATAGGATTAAAGATTTGAGACTCAATTAAAGTATCTCTTACCTGAGACAATTTTATCTGAGATCCTGTAAACTTATTAAGCATTGGTGCATCAAAGCTTACACCATTATGCATAATAAAAGTATCAATCATCTTAGACCAAGATGCAAATTCAGAACACTCTTCTTGTACCCATACTTTCTGCTTACCTGTTTCGTATTCACAGGCTACAATACAATGTATCTCAGTTGCATCAAGGCTGTTTGTTTCAATATCAACAACTGCTGTTACCATTATAGAACATCCTCTTCTTCTTGATCGTTATCTGTAAATGGGTTATTAATCTCTGTCATTCTACCACTATCTTTATCATAATGCAAGTGACAACATATACCCGTGTCACCCGTGTATCTATTCTTTAGGATACGTAGTGTTGTAGTATTGGCTTCTTGTTCATCGTCTGCTTGCTGATTTCTTTCTAAGGCAATCACGCTGTCACTTAGATGGGCTATACTAGCTGACCCTCTAAGGTGCGACAGGGAGACTTCTCGCCCATCCTCATGCCCTCTGTCACCTGCTGGCCTACGTAGGTGGCTGACAAGTAATAGACCTATCCCTGTGGCCTCTACAAGGGAGCGTAGCTTGGTCATAAGAATGTCTATAGACTTACGTTCATCTCCATTATCTTCCTGACCCGACACTAGAATAGATAGATGATCTAAAACAACCCACTTACATCCTAAAGCTTTAGCCATATATCTAACTCTTCCAAGGATTTCATCGTTTGAAATAGAACCAAAGTGATCAAAGGCAAAGAACCTGCCTGTACCAATGGTCTTCTCTTGCCACTCATTAAGTTGCTCTCTTGTAAACTTATCTCTAATCTCCTTAATGTACAACCTTTGGTTGGCTTCAACACTCATCAAGTTGAATGCGGTGTTTCTAATACTTTCTTCCATTGCTAGAACACCAATGTTATCCTGACTATTATTCATAATGTGATGCATTAGTTCACGTATGATACTACTCTTACCCATACCTGCGCCACTTGTAAATGTTACTAGCTCACCTGTTCTCATGCCATATGTCTTATCATTAAGACCATGCCAAGGATAAAGTACTGTCTCACAATACTTCTCATCGTATAAAGATGCACCAAGGTCAGCAAGATTAACTATACCTGCTGGTGTAAAAGGTCTGGCGTTCCACCAATCATCACTAAACTTTTTACGTTGGTTAGTCTTTAGATATTCATTAGCATCTTTCAGATCCATATCAAATATCTTACACTTGTTAGGCTCAAATAATTCTGCTACCTGTAAAGCAGCTTCCTTACCCGGCTTATCATTATCAAAACATAACACAACTTTCTCAAACCTATCTAAGTATTCAAATGAATCACGGCAGTTTTGTAAAGCTGATGCTGCACCATTCTTAATAGAAACGACAGGCCATTTTTCTCCAAGCATTTCGTAGGCAGACATTGCATCGATCTCACCCTCACATACTGTGATAAACTTACCACCTCTATTAAAAAGATGTTCACCAAACAGACCAGAACCAGAAAGATTACCCTCAGACCAGAACTTTTTATTCTGCACCTCACGTACCTTGTTGGCTATGTGGTTTCCATCTTTGTCACAGTACTGGTAGATATGATGCGTTACCATACTACCAGACTTCATGACCTGCACACCATATTTCTGTGCAGTTTCTTTCTTAATCTTACGATCAGAAATATTATCAAACTGTCCTGTACTTTTTAAAGTAGAAGTTGTTGGACTATTCATAGGTACAACTTTTGTTTCCATCTTCCTTTCTCCGCTAACATATTTTTTACAACTGTAACAATAGGAATGACCATCATCAGGATAAGTAGCATTAGCATCGCTTGATCCACATGCAGGACACTCACCCATTATTGGTTTACTTGTCATAATAAAACTCCTTAAACTTCAAATTTTTTTATAACATATTTATAATCAGGATTATATCCCATTGCAATACACAAAGAGTTACGATATTTTAATTCTTCTTCAGCTTGATGTTTGCTTTTAAAAGAATCTACCTTAATATCACCTGTAGGTTTTTTAAGATACAACCCCCAATTATTCTTCATAAGTACTATTCCATATATCAGAAATGAAACCTTCTTTTTCTTCCATGATTTCATTGGCTTCTTTTCTAGCCATTACTCCAGCTTCTTCTTTGCTGTATCCTTCTTCTTGATATTCTTTCAAGAGATTTTTAAATATACTTCTACGATCTTGATCCCATAAATTTCTATCCATTGTTCTCTACCCATGTTGTTTTACTTGATCTGCCTAGTTCCTCTCTAAGTTTCTTTATAGTATAATCTTTTTCCTCTAATTGTTTTTTTAGAGTTTCAATATGCTTATGTAACTTCTCAACTTCTAATGGATGATACATAGTATACTCCTACTTGTTTCCTTTGTCAATATAAAAGATATGGCTGCCAACTCGACCTAACTTTTTAAATCTTTTCTTCATAGCCCAATAAGGTCTGACATAATAAGCATGGTAGTGAGTAGCTCCCATAGTTCTATATAACATAATACCTTGTAAGACAAGACTAGATATATTAGCTGACCGCACCAGTGAAGCATAGTCTTTCATCTTCTCTGTCTTACCATCACAGTAGTAACTAAACTGACATCTGTTACGTACAATTCTACCCTTCCACTTCTCTGCTTGGTGTACAACCTCACAGATTGAGTTAGGGTATCTCTTGTCTCTTACTCTTTGTAAGACTACATTAGCTACGGCTATCTGTCCTATCATATTTTCTGATCTAGCTTCGTGATATACTGCTTCAATAAGACAGTCTAAACCATTAGCTTTACTAGATAAAGGTACTATTAGTATGAGTAGTGTGATAAATATTTTCAATGTAACCTCACTATTTTGACATCATAATCTAGTTCATCTTCAATACCAATTTGTTCAAGAAAAGCTTTAGCTTCTGTAAATGAATCAAACTTATTTACTTTTTTACCTGTCTCATCAGGCATAATAGAACTTTCTTCTATGTTAAATGGGTCTTCTATTTGAACTATTATATATGACATGATTACTCCTAAAAAAATAATTTTAATATTAATATTATTAATTCCATTATATCCCTCCTACATTCTCTCTCATAATATCATTATGATTTAACTCTGTCCAGTATATTTCCAGAGCTTCAGTCTCTTGATGTGCATGGAACTGGTGGTATTCACCTGCTGGTACAATAGATAGATCACCTGCATTTAACCATGTACTATCTATTAACTTATAATCTTTCCATCGCTTGATCTCTAGCTCACCAGAGATTACATAGAAAGCATTGATCTTAGATTGATGTGCGTGTTTACTACAGTACCCACCAAGTTCTACTGTGATACGATGTATCTCTACGGCTGGTGATTGTAGCAGTGGGATAGTCTGACCCCACACTTTACCTTCTTTAATCATAAGACTTCTCCTGTTTCTAAATCAACATCAGTAACTTTAATTTGTGGTGGATCAGCAAAAAATAAATTCATATTTAATTTCTTTTGTGTTTTAGTAAGAACTCTATTTATTTTTGAGCCTTTATACTTACCTGTTTTTCTTCTTGATACTGTTTTACACTCAATAAACTTAACATCACCATCCATATTTACAGCTATAAAATCTATTGGGCCTTGATTAGTTTCATCAAATACATAATATCCTTTAGAGACATAATGTTCCATAGCTTTTAACTTAGATTGTAGTCCTACTCTATGTTTATAGACATTACTCATTGTTACTTTCCTTTTCAAAGTCAGATGATCCACATACAGGACAGAACTCAGGTGCTTCATCACCTTCATGTTCATGTCCACAGTCTACACAAATCCACTTAGACATTTTTATTCTCCTTTATATTTATCTAAGGCTACTACAATTCTCCACTGAGCCTCACACAATTTGCGATAGTCAGAAAGATACATATCCCCATCTAAGTCACAGAGATTTCTAACAGGATCAGCGACTAATGTATTTAGTTCTTTAAACAATTCAAGAGCAGTAACTTCTTTATGTCCCCACTTAACAAGTGTCTTTGGTTTCTTAATCTTTGTCATCGTCAGTCTCCTTTTGGTTTAGAATTTTCTTAGTAGAATAAAATTTATCAGGTCTGTCCACAAATGTATCGTTGTTACACATGATACATGAGATAGGCTTGATTCCATCCCAATGTACACACCCACAGTTACAACAAGTCCAGTTGTTTGTCATCCTTAAACTCCTCTATCCTCTCCACAGTTAAACTGTAAGGGTATTCACCATCAGGATAGTAACCACCCTTTATAAAACTATACTCTAGCTTTATGCCTAGATCAACTAATATCTTATTGGCTTCTTCTATACCTATTTCAAAGCCTTCTGACTTATCGATGTTATTAAATACTATCATCATATGCCTCATTTATGTTTTTAGTTTTCGGGTTGTCTGCTTTGTACCTTCCTGTCTTTGTCCTAGCTCTCTTTCGTTTACGTTGTACTGGTATCTTACCAGTTCCTTTACATCTAGGACATTCTTTTTCGGGTACTTCTGGCTCAAAGTCTAGTACAAATAAGCTTGCACATAGATCTCTAAATGTTTTTACTTCACTTAGTTTCATTTTCTTTCTCCTATATCCATCCTAATACTTTACAGTTTCCTAGTATAATCATCAAACACGTTACGATGTGCATGACAATCCAGAAAGTACGCATAGCCAAAGCTCTTTTGACTTGTGCTTGAGTGATAGGCAAGAACTCAGGCTTATCACTATCAGTTACTCCGATAGGCATACCTACTGTCCTCGCCCACATCCTGATGAACTTCCTCTGTCCACTCATGCGACTAGCAATTCATTCCATTCAGGAGACTTCAGCATCTTGCGTACCTTTTCTTCTCTGATAGGCTTGGCATTGTGCAAGGATGATCCTTGTCTTGTCTCACCATGCGTAGACCACCATGTTGCTGCATTATATGCAGTCCACAAGCTACCACCATCATTACTACCATACTTATCATAGGTTCCTTTACCATGTAAGTGTCGGCTCTCCTCATCAAATGTTTTCATAAGATTAGATAACATTACTTTATTGGCTACCTTCTTTCTGGTCACATTATCAGTACGTTGAGCCAGTGTTTTAGTGAACAAGTTAATGGCTTGATCCCGTGTTACTTTGGTATCATACCAAGTACGCATCTCATTCATACCATCACCAGCTATAAACTCACCAGCCTTTTGTATTTTGGTAGCAAACCCACTCACATTAAAGTTCTTGGTGTGTCTGCCATAGATGTAGGCCAGCTTGTCACCATTGACCAGAGTATTATAACACGCACTTCTCCATAGACCAACCATCATATTGTTGGCCCATGTCCTATTCTGTGATGTTCTAAACTTTAACTCTGGCTTAACGGTATCATCAAGCTTACCTATGCTTTGCTCATGTGCAGGGAACCTAGCTGTAAGTTCTATCTTAGCACCGTCATCGTAGACATTAGTTTTAAACTCAGCATCAGTTAAGTCCATACCTGACCTAGTGATAGCTTGTTCAACACCATCTACGATGTCCATGTACTGCACAATCTCATAGTTCTCAGAGACTATACCTAATGGTTGCTTCGTATCCTTACGTCTAAGACCCACACCTATGCTAGATGGTACTTTCTCAACAGAGTTGTCATAATAATCTGTATCTTCTGACCAACTCTGCAACAGTGGGAACTTCTCAACCTCAAAGTCTAGTGCTTCATGATTAAACATATCAATTCCTTTCACAATATTCGTTATAACCGTCTTGTAATTCTTTGACTTCTTCTTTTATCATCCTGTCGATTTCTTCAACAGACAAATCATCTTGATAAACATCAAGAACTCCCTCCAAAATGTGACCATACCACATATCTTGGCTCTCACTTCTAAGAAAATCTCGTATCTCTTTTGACGTTGTCATTACCTATCCTTTCGTTGCTTCTAGTTTAATTAGATCCATACCCTTATCTTGGTATAATACTATCTCATTTTCTACACCTCTTGATGTAACTTCAATGGTGATTGTATTACCCCAATTAAATTCATCAGTCTTAATTTTAATATCACTGACACCGTGTAAATTTAATTGACTACTCATTTCTTATCCTTCCATTTAAGTTTGTAGTATATCTTACCGTTTAAGGTAATTGATTTCGCTTTAGGATCAGCATCTTGCTCACCAACATGATGCCACTCTGCTCCTGCTTGCATCTCCTCATTAAATTTATTCAATGCTTCAGCATTACCCATGCCAAAAGCTAATGGTAGTAGTATTAATATAAACATTATTCAATCTCCTTATTCTGTTAATGGTACTAAATCATCTGGATCAATACCGTCTGTCCAGTAACTCATATCAATTTTATTAGAGTAAAATTCTTTTACAGAACCATCTTCATTCAAAAGTTGGTTACCATCCCCATCGACTAGATAGAATGTGCAATCCCAGATACCTACGCTATAGTTTTTACCCATTGCCATCATTCAGTCTCCTTCTTATGTTTTACTTTTCTAGTATACTCTTTCTTGCCTTTCTTTGCAAGGACTATTTTATGACCTAATGCTCTAAGCCATTTCCAATTAGGGTCACGTTGTTTTCTCATGTCTTTTTAATCCTGTCTTGAGAATTTTTGCAACATCTTCAAGGGCTTCACGCTGTTTTCTAATCTTAATTTGCGCTTCATGAAGTTGCTGTTGTAAATCTGCAACATTTCTTTTTAAAAGTTCAACCTCACTTAGCTTATTACTATGATCTACATAGCCATGTGTCTTTTGTTTAGCCCATTCCATCGCTTCAGATGGTGACATATCCATGTCTATAGCTTCTTCATAGTTATTCATTAATGTTTCGTGAATGTCACTCATTTATATTTCTCCTCTATGTAAATTCTTAAACACTTAGAGTTATCTATTGACTGTCCATAGGTATGCTCTCTCCAGTTAAGACCATCCTTTAGATGCTGCCCTCTAACTCTCATCTTATAAGTATCTCTGTTAAGATAATCTTTCATCTTAGCTACTAAGTACCTACCATCAGGATCATTAGGTATCTCAGCAAACACATAGTTGTGTCCTCTGTGTTCATTTCTTTTATATATCTCATTGATCTGTCGGTCTAATACTTTAATCCTTTCTTCTTGATACTTACATTTATCAAACAATGCTTGGTATGCTTCCTTACTAATGTTATCTTGATCGTTATCCTTGTTCATTTTTACAAATGCATTTCTTACATACTGATCAGGCATAGTTTCAATATCAATATACTTACCTTTAGTTTTACTATAATACATTGTCATTATTTTAATCCTTTCATAATTGTTGCAATGACATCTACTGTCCACCCATTACCTAACATCTTATAGCGTTGGGTATTGGACACATGGTTGGTGTACCCTTCTGGTACTGTTTGTAATCTCTCACATTCTAATGGTGTTAACTTACGCCATTTTAAATCATCAGCGTGTACTAAAAAGTTATTATGTTGCCATGAACTACTGGATAAGGTGGGAACTTTCCCATCTTTTGCTCTTATCCCACCTTGATTAGCACCTCTTGGTCGTTGAACTATTAATACTTTGGGTTCTCTGTGTCCACCCTGCATAGTCGTAAGCGTAGGTGCTTTACCATCTGGATGATACACTCGCTTGATAGCATCATGCCCCTTGAAGTCAGCATCACCTACATGACAAAGACCATCAGCACTAAATACTAATTGCCTACGGTGTTTCTCAAAGTATGATTTCAAATTGCCACCCTTAAAATAGTTAGCATCTATACAATGGGATTTATCTCGATCTGTTACACCATCTTCTAGTATATCTTTCAGTAATATATTCTTATCCTTCGGTATATCAAATGGTATGTTAGTCCAATACAATCTCTTACGATTTTGTGCTGATACAAGACTAGAGTTTATCTCAACAGGGTCTACACCCATGTACCTAGTAATAATGTCTTGGCTTTCTTGTTTCATTCGTACATTTTCCAAGAGAAAATACTTAGGATTCAGCTTATTCAGTAAGCGTATGTATTCAAAGAACAATTTACTTCTGGGGTCATCAAAGTTTAGTTGTTTACCTGCAAATGAGAAGCCTTGACAGGGGCTGCCACCTATCAATAGATCAATTTTAGGTAGGCACTTGGACATTACTTGGGTCACATCACCTAGATGTATCATGTCAGGATAGTTAGCTTTGGCTACCTTGATTGCATACTTATCAATCTCACTGGCAAAGTACTGATCTACTTTTATACCTGCTTTCTCCAATGCTATCTGACCACATGACATACCATCAAATAAACTAAGTACATTCATTACTATATATCCTTTTCAAATTCTTCTTGTGTTGGTACATCTACCATGACTGCTAACTTATCTAAGGCTTCCTTACCACAGCTACTCATCCTGTCGTATTCCCAATACAATTCGACTACTTGTTCAGCTATGAAAGCTACCCAATCATAATCTAGCCAAGTTTCAGTTCTTTTTTCTTCAAGTACTTTATATTTTTTATCCATGTTATACTCCTATATCAGGCACATTAGTTTCAAGATAATTATCATAGGCTTCTTGCCTCTGAGATTCATGCCACCACCAATCGGGCATAAAGTCATAGCGATAGCCCATAATGTTCTGCCATTCGACATAACTCATCTGTTTTTCTTCCATGTCTTTCTCCTTATGCCCATATGTTTAATTCAGTTCCACGTTTAGGTGCTGGTTTAGCTTCATATGCTAATACCTTTACTCCTGCATGGGTTTCAATCCACACTTTAGCACCACATGATAGTGGTTTATCTGGACTATATACAACTTTACATGGCCCGTCAACCTCAACTTCATGTCCATAGTTATTATCTTTATAGGTCTTAACAGTGATGACAGGCTCACGTTCACCTGTCTTAGCATTACGTTTAATAACGTGTTGGTTAATGTGTATAAATTTTTTCATGTTATTTCCTCAGATAGAAGGTGTTACGTACCACCAGTTTAATCCCACAGATCAAGAGTTCTTCCTAACCTGTGGGATATATTAAACTAAGCAATAGTTACTATTGCATCTACATGTACTTTTGATACAGCATGTGCGTTGTTAAATTTATTTGGATACTTACCTGCAATAAACTTACACCAGTTATTCCACAAGTATTCAGTACCACCTAATTCCTCACACATATTAATGTAATCGTGAGATTTCCGCAGCTTTTCTGCTAGTTTAGCTTTCTTTGATACTTTAAGGTCTTTCTCATCGATACCAAACATATTCTGGTTGTGGCAATCAATACATCCAACTTTACCTATGCACATTTGTAATATGAACCCTGCTTTTGCTAGTCCAATATTAGGTATGTCCATCAGTGCTACCATTTTCTCTGCGGTAGTCATGTAATCACAATGTATTACATGGTGCAGATACTTATAGTTTTTCCTGATATACCTATAAGCATTGTTCTTAGCAGTATTATTCAGACATACTGCTTTAGCACCCTTCTTCTTGGTTTCAGCCATATCCGACATAGCCCTAGATATGGGTGTGCGAACAGTGCTATTAACAAATGTCAATGTTGCTAAAGTATATTTAGGATCAGCCTTAGATAAAGCTGATATTGCTTTGGCATGTACGTTAAACATGTTCTTTCTCCTCATTATGAGATAAATGTCTACTGCATAAAGCCCAGTAGACTTAGGCTTCTTAAATAAAAAGACCCAGTAGCACTAGTGAATTTCAATAGCACTACTGGGTAAGTTACTCTCACTGAGGAACTAGTACGTGTAATAATCGTGTACCACTAGCAAGAGTAAAATCATAATACAACCTATCACAAGTAACATTGCTTTGGTTGATTGTTTAACTTTGTAATTATCTTCTTCAGACATTATACTTCTCCAAACATTTTATTCCACTCGTTTGGTGAAACACCTGTCTTAATAAACTCACGTTCATCAGGTGACAAATCAGGCATGGCTTCTTGAATGAGCTTACCATTTTCCCACTCATTAAGCTGCTCCTGAGTTACATCAATATCCATAGTTGTGACTGCACCTGTAAACATAGATGTTTTAGTTATCTGCATTAGCTTTCTCCTATTAATCAAACTTAGGTTCTGGAAACTCATCCATACTTGCTGGTCTATTTTCCAGCCCGTGTATTTTTATCTGCTCCAGTTCATTAATCACTACTTGTCTAAAGAAAGGGTCTATATCGTTCACCCCTACTTTAGCGACTGCAATAATTGTACTGTCAACATCTCCATTAAGTAGAGACAAAGCATATCTTGCGTACACTAATGGGTCTTGAGTTTCTAGTAAATTATCGTTTGCTACTCTCATAATCTTACCTCCAGTTAGGCATTACATATGGTTTACCAGCATTAGGCCAGCGTTCCTTTGTTCGCTTCGATGTAGGCTTACCTTGAATAAGAGCCTCAAGTTTCCGCATATCTCTATCAAAGTCCTCACGGTCTTGTTTAATTTGAGCAGGTGTTCTTTCAGTCATAGTATATTCTCCTCAATTAGTGGTGGTACGTGCCACCAGTTTAGTTTAAAAAAAAGACGCACCAATACTGTTGTATTGATACGCCTAGCCGTAATGGGCAATGCCCAGTTTAGTAAATTAATTATTAATTAAATGGTTCGTATGTTTTCCCCCAAAATTGTACGTGTGCTTGAGTATTACCTAAATGTATTTTAATTGCTTTGCCATTTTTCATAGCATCACAAACAATACCTGTATTAGAAAGCACATTATATTTTTTAATATCTTTCACAGCATCACGACCCATTGCATCTTTTAAGTTCTGGTTTTTCTTTAGAACTCTACGCAATCTATGTTGCTTGGCTGTTAAAGTTTTTTTGTTACCTAGAAGTTTCATTTTAAATCCTACTAAAGCGGTGGTACGTAACACCAGTTTATTTTTAAAGTATGTATTTGTTCACTCTATATACACTACCATATAAATCCTTTATTGTCAATAGGTTACGATATGCTCTTAATATTTTACTGCACCAGCTTTAATTGTATTGCACTAGCTTTAATTGTATTGCACTAGCTTTAATAGCTCCAGATTTTTTTCAAAAAAAAAAAATTAAATCGATCTTAAACTGGTGTTACGTACCACCATATCATGCTGCACAGGTACAGCAATAATTTCTGGGAATTTTGTAAAAAGAAGCCAAAATCTGGACAAAAAAAATCCCCCTAACTAATGAATAGCTAGGGGGTTTAAGTTAGGCTACTTTGTTCAAAGGTGCATCCTTCAATGATTTGCTGAATTGTGCAAATACACTAGGAACTTTCTCAATGATCAAATCTTGATCGTCTTGATTGCTTACCATTGGTTCCGAAGTATTGTCTAGGGAAACAATAAACTTAAAAACTTTTTTCAAGTTTGCACAATCAAGTTTTAAAATTTCACTAAAAATTTTCTTGATCATAGTATAAGAATCATCAACAGAGTTTTCCTTCATGTCTCTGTTGATTTTCTCTTCTCTGGTTTCCTTGCCTTGATCTTGTTTAGGCAATGCGGAAACCATACCACGATAAGAGGAGGTCATACCTTTTGTATCTTTAGTTTCCAATTTGTCAGCAATCTTGCTTTTCAATTCATCGGCACTTTCTGACTCTTTGGCACATTCCAAAACAACAGGATTATAAGTTATCTTGGTAATGCTTTTTATCTGATCGTTGGTTAAAACATAAGTTTGTTTTTCACCTTCAATCTTAGGATTGCCAAAAAACTGTTTCTTAATCTTGGTTTTTTCACCTTGCTTAATGTCAAGCGTTGGTTCAATCCGAGAAACCGCCAACGCTAATTTTAAGGCTGTATCTAGTCTAGCCTTCTCCAGCTTGCCGGAGGCATCACCGAAAGCATTTTCAGCAGGAACAAGTTTAGAAACTGAATTTAAAACATCTTGATTGAAATTTTTCATAATATCAAATCCTCGTAAGAGTTAAAAGAATAAGTGAGGGTCTTTGTTTTGCTTAACCACCTACTTAATTTTTCGGTGTTATAGGTAGGAACTTATGGGAGGGTGTGCTACCTAACAACAGGGCGTATCTCACTTACTTACTATTATGCACATTTTCAAAAGTAATACAAGAGATATTAAAGCGGTGGTACGTGCCACCAGTTTTTGCTCATCATTTAAAACTGCCAAGCTTTGCAAATCATCATCAAATTAAATAATCTGGAAATCAAAAAACCATTGGATAGCAACAAGTAGGCATTAATTAAACCAATATAAAAGAACGCTTGCGATGATTAGCAAGGTATCTTTTTAATCTTTTATTGCACTGGTATATCGAAAATAGATAACCCCACCCCAAAAATTGCTTGTTTTCCCCTTATATAATACCAAGCTCTCATAAATTTTCAAAAATCTATGGACTCGTCATCATTTCAATCTGCGGTCTTCTTAGTAACTAAGAGGTATTAAGAAATAACTAAGAGGTACTAAGAAGTAATTAAAAGGTACTATGATATAACTTCTTATTATCTCTACTATAATTAAATTAATATTAATTAGTACTTGTGATATTATATAATATAGTGTATAATATATAGTATGAAAGAAATTAACGAAACAACTTTAGAATCTTTCATCAGTCTTAAAGGATTCTTAGCTAGAAAAGTAGAAGAACAATCAAAGGATGACTTTCTCACCTTTGTTAAACTCATGGCTCCTTCTATTGTGTCTGACTTTAAGATGGGAAGACATATAGAAGTTATCTCCAATAAGCTAAAAGATCTTGAAGAAGGTAGAATCAAAAGACTGATGGTCTTCCTACCGCCTCGTTCCAGCAAATCTGTACTCTGTTCAAAACTCTTTCCTGCATGGTACATAGGTAGACACCCAGAACATGAGATATTAACAGTGTCTCACAGTGATCAGTTGTCTTCTGACTTTGGTAGGTCTGTCAGAGACATCGTTAGCACAGAAGATTTCCAGAAAATATTCAAAGGTGTACAGCTAAGAAGCGATGTCAGAGCAGCAGGTAAATGGAAAACAAACCAAGGGGGTATGTATTACGCTGCTGGAGTGAGATCTCAAATTGCGGGTCGTGGAGCGCACATAGCAATCCTTGATGATGTGATGTCTGAAGAAGATTCCTACTCAGAAGCAGGTAGACGATATGTAAAAGAATGGTATCCTGCTGGTTTACGTACACGGATCATGCCTAATGGCTCCATATTAATCATTAATACTAGGTATCACTACGATGATCTCTGTGGATGGCTCTTAAAACAAGAGGAAAACATGGGAGATTACGACATTATTCCTTGGGAAGTTGTAAAAATCCCTGCATGGCTGGACGAAAATGCAGCAGAACTCCTAGATCTCCCTGTAGGTGGCAGTTATTTTCCTGAATGGAAGCCAGATAAGGTACTAAAAGTAGATGAACACGAAATAAAAGCAAGTAATGGTAGCCGATATTGGAACTCCCTCTACATGCAAGACCCCACACCTGAAGAAGGTGGTCTAATCAAGAAGAAATGGCTGCAAATGTGGGAAGATGAAGAGCCTCCTTCCTGCGATTTTATAGTTCAAACGTATGATACTGCATTTTCTACCCGAACTACGGCTGATTACAGTGTCATCCAGACATGGGGCATCTTTTATCTCTACGATCAAGACGAACAGGGGTATGAAAGTGCAGCACCTCACCTAATTCTGCTAGGTAACATCAAAGGCAGGTTTGAATACCCAGAACTACGCAAGCTTGCACAGAGATTATACAGTGATAACAAGCCTGATGTGTGTATGATAGAGAAAAAGGCAAGTGGTCAGTCACTCATCCAAGATATGCGAAGAGCAGGGCTGCCTGTTATGGAGTACACCCCAGATAGAGATAAGGTATCCAGAGTTTATGCAGCTTCACCTATCATGGAAGCAGGTCGAGTGTGGATACCCCAGAACAAGAAGTGGTCAGAAGACCTCATAGAGGAATTAATACGGTTTCCTAACGCTGCTCATGATGATCAGGTGGATGCCATGACAATGGCAGTCCACTATATGAAGGAGTCATGGCACTTAGAACACCCCGATGATCCCGATTGGGATGACCCTCCACAACAACAGCGGAGTACTTACTGGACTTTTTAA
>Ga0080013_1003681_pt1 | contig 15806 bp, 8 predicted proteins | sample ETNvirenome_6_85_FD_69236 | JGI IMG/M metagenome (GOLD analysis project Ga0080013, IMG submission 69236) | Marine viral communities from the Pacific Ocean - ETNP_6_85 (SPADES assembly) (version 2) | ecosystem: Environmental > Aquatic > Marine > Oceanic | place: Pacific Ocean | collected 2013-06-19
ACATAACTTAAGTTATGTGAATGGGGCAGGCATATAACAAAAGGGCGAAAGGGGGGAAAAGGGGGGAGCGGCAATGGGCGCGGCAAGGCACTCACCCCCCAATTCCCCCATTTTCACCCTTTTCACCCAGAGTGTAACGGCGCTATTATTGTGGTGCTCCCTTTACAACGGGTTCTGGCAAGAGAAAATAACACAAACACTAACACCACCACTATTTTCTCATCTCACAACCCCTCTTAAAGAAAGAACCCCCAACTACCCTCGCTACCCTCGCTACCCCAACCCCCGAATTATGAAAAAAAGGCGTCCTCTCACCTCTCTCTCTCTATATAAAGTTTAAACAAGTTTATTTACAAGTTTCAATATCCCAATCCAAATCCTCAACCTCCAAATTCTCAATACATTCGCCACTTTCTTTATCAAACGCATAACACGCCATTTTATCAGGACGACTGATTGGCGCCTCAATACTAATCTTCCCATATGTCGCCATCTCTTTTACCAATTTTTCAAAATAATCTTTTAATTCCTCAAAACTCTTAAATCCACCCATTACCTCTTCCCCCCCGTCAAACCAAATTTGATAGTCGGTTTCCTCTTCATTATCACTATCCTCATTCCCACATTCATCAGTCCCTTCCCTTTTGAATGTGATTTCCCTTTGCCCGCCGACAACAAGGTCGCTCTCCACCTCAAGTCCAGTCAATTCGCTATTCTCCAGGACATATAACCGCGCCTCTTTCAAGAATTCCTCGCCATTTACATCAACAGGAAGAATAGTATGGCGCACCTCCTCAATCTGTTCCGCCATCCACGCCCCCGCCATCGTCCCATCCTCATAAGAATTGTGACCCAAGCGGTCGTGGAGTTTCTTAAGGTTCTTGGCGGTCTCCTCCCTCATTTTAAGACACCCCTTAAGTCGCTCAACCTCGGCAGACGCCTCCTTCGCCTTTTTCTTCCACTCTTGAACCCCGAGGACGAGAACCATCGCGCGCTTCTCACTCTCCTTCTTGAGTTCAGCATTCTCCTTCTTGAGAACCTCATTCTCCTCCTTGTATTTTAAAAACTGGACATAATCGCCAATCGTCAAAGTCACAGAAGACATTTTTTGGGTTTTTTTGGGTTTTTTTGGGTTTTTTTGGGTTTTTTTGGATAGTAACGGATATGTGTGTATCAGTTTGGATGCTTGTGTAATGTTGTTTATAGTTTGAAATTACGTTCAATTTTTTTTCTTCCTCACCGGTTTCCCCACTACTATACCGAAGTTTTTTCTTTGACCGAAGTTTTTTCTTTGACCGAAGTTTTTTCTTTGACTGAATTAATCATTTCTTCCAAAGGAATTTCCTTCTTTTTACAATCATTCTTCTTTACCAAGCAAATTATCGTATTGACTATACCATTACAACTCTCCGCCTTTGAAATAAATGGTAGAATTTCACTTATTACAAGTAAAATTCCCAAGATAAGTTCATATATATCACAATTTTCCATTATATATTTCCTTGAGATTATTTCTTTTCTCTCCTTTGACCTTCCTCCTTACTCTCTCGTTGTTCTCTTACCCACGCCACAAATTCATCCCGTGTCCGCGCCACCACCTGTTCTCTCGTCTCCGGGCGTTGAGGAGGGAGAGGTGGAGAGGGAGCAGCAAATGTTAATCTGCCGACCGATGGTTGCGCACCTTCTGCCCCACCACCCGCCGGCGCCTCACGCGTCATCGTGTATGTCCCACCACCTCTATTTAATGTATTCTCTCCTGTGGTATATGATGACGCCAAAGCGCCAGTCATAGCACGCAATTCTGTCATAGTTGTTGCCGAGGGCGCCGCTGTTGATATAAATGGAGTATGGGTGTGCTCCTGACGACCCGGTAAATAACGGGTTCCTCCTCGGGTTCTCCCTGTCTCTCTTCTATCGTGTGTCGTCATTTCTTCCTCCACTACTACATCAAAATTAGGATGACCATACTATTCCGTTCTTGTATCGTGGGTCCCCATATAAAACCGCGGGTCTGTCCGTAGAGTTCGCCGCTCTCGTGCCCTTATCACCTGTCTCTCCGCTCTTTCAACGACCAGCGCATCTGCTATTTGTTGTTGTGCCGTTTCTGCTACGGGTCCCGCCGCCGCCACCATCTCCTGTCTCTCCGCGTCTGCCTCTCTCATTATTCTATTCTCTGCCGCCACCCTTATCCTTATCCTTTCTCTCACCCGACGCCGAGGGTCCAGCGTTATTGGGGCGTTCATTACATATTGTATCGGGTCCGCCGCTGCTTGTTCTAATTGATTATTTACCTCTAATCTCAAAATTAAGTCCTCCTCCTGATTTGGATGCCCTGCTCGCTCCTGATTTGGATGCTGGGGTTCCTCTGCCGCTATTCTTATACCCTCTCTTACCGCCCCTCTATATATATTTCTCGGCAATCCTGTCATCATCCCCCCCGCTGGTGGAGGAGGAGGGGGACCACCCTGTGTTACTGGGGGATAATATGTTTCACCCTGCGCCTGCGTCGGCAGATTACCCGAAAAACCACTCAAAGCACTACCGACAGACGGGAATGATATAGCACCCAAATTCTCTATACCCGCCGGCGGCAACGGGGGACCTCCCGACAGATTTACACCATCCACATTATATCCAGCAGGCGGCAATTCTATATCACGCTGAACCTTATATAATATACAGGAATTCCTTGATAATTTCGCTAATCTCCCGGACAACGGATTTCGTATCTCTGTCGTAATACTCGTTTGAGTATGGTCTGTATCTACTAATTGAGAATAATTTGAACCAAACACATAGAAATATTGCCCAGCACCATAATTCTTTAATCCATAAAACATACATTCTTGCTTGAAATTTCCACTTTGGAACTGCGTTGGACATATATCGCTCATCACCAAATAAAACGGACACGCAAATAATGTCGGCAATCTATTCGCCACTAATACTCCAGGTAATACACCACCTATATTGGATTTTACATTATTTATAAAACCCATCGCATACGCAGGGGTTCCAGCATAAGCACCATCTCCCACCACATTCGTTGTCGGTTGAATTGTTGTATCCGCCTGACTATTCTGTATCAAAGGTTTTACACCCAAATCTTGTCTATTTATGTCCTCACTCGCATATGTGTCCGCCACAAAACGATTACTCTGTTTGCCGGCATACGGGATTAGTTGGCGGTAATCCCACCCCATTTTATCCATTAAACAACCTTCCCACATATCACTCTTATTCGCCTTCGTCAAATCACGCGTAATTAATGCGTGGTTTTCTGCGGTTCCGTCTATCGCTATATCCGGCGCTTGTCCAGATGCGGCGGAAAAGTCCTCCACCACCGACTTCTCCGGATTATAATAATTTTGGAGATTTATACCCTCCGGCGGCGTCCAGTTTTCAGGAGGCAACCATATATCTTTTATATATACCCCACATTGAGCATCCTGAATTCCCCTATTCGCCTTATCCAAATTTTCGTATATACTACGAGAAATAGGCCCGCTCAATCCAGCAGACGGCGCCACTAATGACTGCTTACTCATATTAATCTGCCCATCCGCAAGCACGGCACCGGGCGGATTTCCGGAAGTTTCAGGCACCTCCTCGCAAGAAAAATTACCCTCCGCTGATGGTAAATCAGTATTCAATACTATTATAGGGGTTCCCGCTTGCGGTATTCCAGCACCCGATACATCTTGCGGTGTATTCTCTTGAGATAAGACCATACTCGTATATAATTCCCCTAACTCAAATCTCATCGCGTCATCGTTAAATACCATAGAAGCATTATTCGCTCCCACCCATACATAATTCATATTATTCCAATTAAAACAAGGATTAGGAGCCATTTCTATTGGACCATCCGTATTTAATTTTACACTCTCCGTCCAATCCGTTTGACCCGACGCCCAATTGTTATACTGCGTAGGACACGAAATCTTCTCTTGTCCATCTATCTTATCCGTATTATGTGGAATGATTGCCGGATTATCATAAAAACTTAAACTCCAACCAAACAAATCTCCCCAATGAATATCGCCCAATTCCCAAGTATCCGTCTCCTCGTCTTCCGGAAGATAATCACGCTGAACCACAAACCCTATCATAATACAATACTTATTTGGTATGTCTTCGGGGTCCGCGTTCGTAAATCTATTACAAGGGTTCGCGTGGTCACCTGTATCACTTGCTCCAGGTATTACAGGGTCTCCTACCTTATTGAAAGCATCACTCTCCAAATGAACACAATTCCCGTCATTATTCATACCTGTCCAGTAATAAGGCACCACGCCCAAATTATATTTCTTCGCTTGTGCTATTACATCTTTTAAATGAGGTAATCTCTCTGCTATATCTGCTCCAAATTGCGTGTCCCCACAATCTAAACCCTCTGCTGTCGCCCATCCCGCCGCCTTCGCCGTCGTCGCTGGTCCTGCGACACCATTCCATATTACACCAGCAGGATTACAATCCTCCAAAGGACCGCCCACTAACGGAATGGGTTCTAATCCTGTTCCCACCTTATCCCCCGCAACCGGTCCCACCGGTTGAACAGGAGGACGATTTGGGTTGTCCGCCGTCCCGTAATCCCAAGGTTGAAATCTATTTAACATAGGAGGATAATCATCCCATAAATCATTCCAACGAGAACAACATCTTACTACCCCACACCCCTTCGCTTGACGATAATCCTGCTCAAATCCCATACCACCCCACGATTGAGAAGGAGATATGGAAAGGCGAGTATTACTATCTATACCCGCGACCGGCACCCCATAAGGATTGGGCAGGTTCGGCACCAAAGGTCCCGTTCTTGTCTGCGGTTGCGGTTTGGTCGCATCATTCCAACATATCGGTTTTTGGTCATAATTATCTTGGTCTATTAAGGGGTCAGCGGCGGATATTAAGACACCCCCATCTACAGCAAGTGATACAGCAGTTGCTCCCGCATACGGCGCCAATCCTGTCCCATATTGGAGAGGACCACCCGTCACATAAGGACCGCCGGGAGCAAAATTATTATAAGGACACGCAGTCACGGGACAACCAAAACAAGTAGCATCCGTTATTACACCCGCATTCGCATACTGCCCGGGCGTCGGTTGCGATGCCGGAGCATCTGTTCTATAGGGTCTTGTCCAATTAGGTTGGCATACCTTTAACATTCTGCCCGTAAAGGGCGCTCCACTTTGATTAGCAAAACCCATAGTATCTTGACCCAATGTATTATATGCTTTCTCTCCATTCAAAAAACCCGCCTCGCATCCATACTGACTATTCATAGAAAGCGCACTATCGTCTGCTTGACCCAAATCAAAATCATAAAACCAATTGTTATTTTGTGCCTCTTGAGCATCCTCACCATTCACAGCATCCTCCATACCATACTGGTCTCTCTTCGCTGTTGTATCATATTTCTCTCCTGTTCTAAATATTTCTTGTAATGATTTCAAGTTCTTCTCATTCCAATATATATTCGTCATCAACACCTGGTTCTTCTTTAATATTGTCCCCCTAAACTGCTTTACTATCACATTTGGAAATCTCTCCGTCTGCCAGTATCCAACTTCCGGAGCATTTGGTAAAAAACCTCCGGGAAAAGGACCCGGTAATCCCTGCTGGCCACCCCAAGTGCTGCGATTAGAATTAGCATTACTATTGGTGCCTGGAGGCACACTATCCTCCGCAACGCGAGCAGTTGAATTAAAACCACCCGTTGTCCTTGCTATTGTTTTTCTCAATTGAGTATTAATTATTACTGGGCGAGGCACATCGTTATTCTGTCGCGCCGCTGAATGCTGCGCACCCACACCCGAATTGTTTGTCGGCATAAAATCACTTCTTGTTCCATCATAATTCAAACGAAAACACTCCAATCTGTTAAATCTATCACCACACCACGCTTTCGTAAAATCTTTATAACCCATATTTCCGTATATTTGATTGTTCCACCAATAAGTTCCGCGATTTGATTTATATTTTCTAACATAATCACCCTCCGGTTCTGTTACGGGAAAAGGACCATCTCCAGTTGCTAAATTAAAAAAACTACCCGGAAACTGCCCCGGACCCGAAGTATAACCCCAACGCTTCCCTCCTATATCACAACCGCCGGTTTGTAAATAATCACAATTATCATTTGGAGTATAAAAATATGGACTTTGTTCCTGTTTATCCCAATCAACCCCTATTTGAATATTCGCAGGTATTACTTTCACTAAATTACCATCAAATGATGGAGCAATCCTATCCCAACAAGCACTCTTCTCATTTGTATATCCATCACACGGGGTCAAATTACGCGGATACATCCGTGCCCCCGAAAACGGACCTAAATAACCTAAATCCCAACAAGGACCCGCTCCCGCAGCAGCGCCTTTCCATTCAGCATTTTCCATCTCATCACATACACCCCACGAAGCAGGGAAAAAACCCGTTGAATAATAAGGCAAGCAATTATTCATTCGCCGAGTATGTTCAAATCCACCCGAAGTCATATCTCGGTCGTCTATCGTTGTCGCAAAATCATTTACCTCGTGAAATGCTCTTATAAATTTATTCGCTAATTCACTTACATCCTCAAAACTTTCATCTGCTTTCACCCATACAAAACAAGTCATCGGTTCTAATAATGGCGCCTCTTCTACACCATTCGGCGTTACTTGGCATCCCTGATATGTCGGTCTCACAAGGATATACGGATAATTATCTTTGAAATCCTTTAAATTTAATGTTCTCCAATGGCGCTGATTAGTTGCTCCACGCTTTTCCCATTCGCCCCAATTAGCACTTGGTGATGGAGTTGGAGGGGCGAGAATACCTGCCGGTTGTTGCCACGCATAACTCGTATTCGTAAAACCACTTCCCGCATCAAAATCTCCTTCCGGAATTCCTAATCTTACCCTTACAAAGTCACTCCAAGGAGTATTAGCGCTCGTTAAACCCTCGCTATTTGTAGTATCTACATTCGTAAATAAGGGATAGGGGTCTATACACATTAATTGACCACCTGGTCCCGCAAGCGCAGGTTGTGTCCATCCTACACCATTCAACGCAGAATATAAAGTATCAAAATTCTTACCAGCAGTCCAAGCAGGAGGACGCGATAATCCAAATTGCGGCATATCATTTATTCCTCCTTGCGCCATATTTGGAAAAAAAGAAAAACCTTCCACCCAAGGACCCTTCCAATTCCAATTCATAAACGCACCTATCCAAAAAGGACTTGCTTGGTCTAACTGGCAGTATGTTCGCGTCATCTCCCACAATAATCCTCCTCCTAATCTACGCATATTTTGCGGTTGAAATCCACTACCTATATATTTATATCCCGTGTATGCCGCCGCAGGACCCCAAGTAAATACATCTACATTCACATCCCCATTTGAACCCGCTGGAAATATACATCCCTTATCGTATGGTTGCGCCGAACCATTTGTTAATCCTAATCCTAATCTTGAATGTGCCTGTCTATCACTACCATACAAATTTAATGGTTCCACATAATCACTGTGATTTGTTAAACAAGGAGTATTTATCGCTCCGTCCTGGCAGTTATAATGATACATCGTCGTATGACCACCCATTCTCGGCACTCCATACGCATTAATCGGTCTTACTGGATTTACTGGGTCCGCAAGATTAAATGGCGTCACACCCGTAAAAGCGAGTTTTAATCTTATAAATACCGCTCCACCATAATCATCGGGGGGTAATTCCGCCAACGGGTCGCCACCTGGATTATAGGTTAAATCATTAAAATTAACATTCGCCATATAGCATACATCTCTTATCGTTCCCCAATTCTCGTATGTCGGGGGAATTGCCGTCTCGCTACCTATCTCTTCTTGCCCTATCCACAACTCCATACCCGCTGTTATTTCACAATTCATACCCGTTACACGCCTTCCTTTCCCCGCAGGAACCTCCCCATTATCCATATTTGTCGTTCCAAATATATTATCTTGGTTTCTCTTCGCTGATAATGGAGGACAAGGAGCGTCATTCTGTGCTACTAAATTTGGGAAATTAAATCTGTTATATTGTTGTGCCGCATTACTATTATTTGGTGCTATTTCAGCAGGACGCGCAAGTAAAACTCCAGCATATATCTCCCCCGGTATTGCTTGTGATGAAATACTATGTAGATTATAAGCATAATCAGGGTCCAACTCTGGTAGTGTGTTCGTCGCCCTCACAAAATACGCCACAGAATATACACTTTGACGCGTTATTTGAAAATTTCCACTGGGCCCTTGCGGCATCCTATCATAACTATCTCCCGCGTGACGCCGTTGTGGAAAATGTCCCCCAAATCCCTTGCCGCAACCCGGATACTGCTGCTCACCATATCCTCCACCATTCGCTCCGGCGGGAATTGGGTTGTTAAACCTGTAAGCGGGACGCACACCTCCCGGCGGCGGAGCAGGAACCACGAAATCACCTTGATTGACGGGGATTGTTGCCGGTTTTATTGAATGTAATTCTTCTAATAGCGGCATACTTCGGTTCATACTCGCTCCATTCGTGAAATTCCCGTATGGAGCAGTCACTCCCGTTGTTGCCGTTAATACACCACTTCTATCACCTTTGCCCAAGAAATTTGCTCCTAAAGCAATAGGCAATTGAATACTATTTACACCATTATTATTCATATAAAACCCAAATTCCAATAATACCGCATTATCTACATATGGTTTAAATCCATCACCATCTCTTACTAATTCACCCTCAAATTCTATACTTTGTCCTGTATTTGATGCCGATTGACTTTCTATCATAATTGCCTCCACACTTACTCGGTCCCCTCTCTTAAACTGAAAATCTGTTTCCGTTGTCCATTTCGCATTCTGGTCTTGCGGCGCATTCTCATCTATGACCGATTTCCCACGATTACACTCTATGATATATGTTTGAGTGCCTCTTATGCCTTGCGGTTCCGTCATTTACTTTATCCTAATATTAAAATATGAGTTATTTATTTTAAAAAACTCATCTTTCTACTAAAAATAATTTTCTTCTATAAAAAATGATGTGTGGTTCTTCCTTTACAACGGGTTCTGGCAACAGAAAATAACAGTGTTTATAGTTTTTGTGTTAAATTCTCTTGCCACAACCCCTCTTAAAGTAACAACCTTAACTACCTGAAACCATTACTTTACCACCCTGTATGGAAAGCGCACGCTCACAAGTAGCCCACAAATGTAGTGTCTTCGCATCAACATTACCCACAGCATTCATTAAGGTTTGGTTCCACACCATCGGTTGCCGCCCGATTGGTGTCCCCTGACCGAGAGCATTTGAATAACTTTTGGATAAAGGAATTCCGTAATAATGCCCCTTGCCTGTAAGAGTAGTCGTCTGCGCCTGTCCGTCCATAGTCAAATCACTCACAGATGGTGTCTGCGGAGCAACAAGACCAGCGCCAACAATATTCGTGTTTTGAAATAAACTCGTAATATCATTGGAACATTTGAAAGGAGTGGGATATACTTGGCACAATTGGTCAAAAATCTTCCCATCTGTATCAAGAGGATTGGGATATACCGGTTGCGCATTCAGTTTCACTTGAATTGTCTCCTGAAAATTGCCGTTTTGCTGAATACACGAAGAACCGCAAGAATGATAGGAACCAAGAAGGGCATTCCCGCTGGTCGCCGGCGCCGCATAATCATCCGCAAGCGGCAGCGCCCCGTGAATATGACGCAGCACCTGATGGTCTAAACCAAGCAACACATCCACATTCGTCGTGGCGACGGGCGTTTGCGCCGGCACCTGTCTCACTACATAAGCATCGTCCGTAAATGGAAGCGTGGTCCCAGCATTCAAAGATGCCGAAATCTTCTCCATAGTTGTCTGCGCACCAATCGGGTCATCATAATAAATAATATCTAAATGAAGTTTCGCATCCGCAATCGCAACACCCGCAGTCCAAGGATTAGTGGTCGCATTACGGCATAAACGCTGTCCTCTACATAAATCTTCCTTGAATTCAATAACAACTTTACATTGGTCCTCAAGAAGTCCAAGAGGTAAATTATTATTACGAAGAAAGGGAAATAACACATCTAAATATACTCGGCAATGAGGCGAAGGATTACGGGTTTTTCCACTTCTACCACCACCAGTCATCCGCCGATACTGATTGGGATAATACCCCTGATTTGAAAAAAGTGCCTGATGACCCTGAACACCCGGAGCAATCGCCGGTCCCGCTACTCCCGCCTGACACATATCCTTTTGACTATCCATCGCCGTTTTACAGGGGAGGTTCGTCGTCGGTCCCGCCACAATACCAGCATCCCGGTCCAGACAAGTCGCACTCTGCGCTTGGACACGAGGGCCCTCTTTATTATCTCTGTTGTGAGGGTCACGATAAAAATTATTAATACAATATTTATGCCCGACTGCTCTGCTTTGGCACAGCAAAACACCACCACACCACAGGGACGCAGTTTCAATAGCGCTCATCGCCCCCGCCCACATAGGAAATCGCCAACGATTTTCATCGCCCTCCGCTTCCGGAGGAGTAAGGGACTGAAATGAAATAAATCCATCTCTATCGCAAATTCCGGTTTTGGGAAGTAAAAAGGTCGCCGTCTGTCTATCATTCGCTCCACCGCTAAACTGGGAAGGTAAAATTTCTATAGTTTCTACGAATTGAGATTGACCCAATCCGTCATCAGCATTATCAACACGCAACGCTCTTGGTATTTCTCCTGAATTAACTTCTGCCATTTAATCTAATTGAAGAATTTATTTTAATATTCTAATTTTTAAAATAAATTTATTCTATTCTTAATTACTTACCGAGATGCCTCCCTGATTGTTATAACTTATCATATTTTTATGGAGCATAAATGTATATACGCTATTTGGCGTTCCATCCTCTAATTTACTTTGGAACCTATGACTAAAAGTGCGCGTCTTAAAATCGGCACCAGCACCTGTTCCTAACTGGTCGTATCTTGCGCCTACACCACCAACGGAGAACGCTTCGCTGTTGTGGCACCGCCGCCCTTTCCCGCCGGCACCCTCGCTGTAGGGATATATGCCGCGAAAACCCGCGCCACTAAACGCATTACTATCATATCCACGAAGAGTATCCATCGTTTGTGATAGTGGTTTTATCGCAGACGCGTTGTTTCGCGTCAATTGAGCGGGCGTCCCACTTCCAACGAAAGTCGGCGCCACTCCCTTCGCCATTTTTGTCTCATTTACTGAAAACTGATATGGAAATTTTAATCCACCACGAAGAGTAGTGTATCTCGTAATAGGACAAGGGTCAAATGCTGTGGGAGTTCCTTGAGCAAATGTTGAAGACATTCTGTTACTATCCACTAAATAATTCGCAACCGCACCCGTCAGTATGAAATTACTAAAAACAGACACAACCCGCGATAATCCACAATTAATATTATGAGTTTCATCGCTATTTGCGACCACTCCGTAAAATGTGCTAAAAGAATTATAAGACATCGCATCTATCTTGGGAAGAGTGCCGCCCTCCGGCATACCTAAAGCACAAGTCAAACTGGGATTGATAATTTCATAGTAAGAACCAGCATTACCTATAGCACCCACCCGGTTCGCCTCTATACTTGGTGAAAGCGTGAGACGCACCTGGAGACCCGCTGTCCCATTTACACCAATAGGAATTGCCTCTCCATTCAAAAACATACCACAAAGGAGAGGGGCGGACACATTACGCCTATTCATATCCACCAATAATTGTGCTACAGCATTCCCACCTTTCACACCGAAATACTGCGTAAGGTAAGTTCCATAATCCTCAAAAGAAGAACCAGCACTCAATAAACTTGAAACAAGTTTGGGATAATTACGGACATATTCCAAAACCTGATTGTTTGCGTTCGCGATTGTGATAGTATCTATCGCCGCCATTGCTCCTACAAAACAATTCTGCGAAACGACACTCGTGGGACCACCCCCAACGCCAAGATTATCAGGGACCGAGGTGTCTGCCTGCCGAATTCTATACTGGAACTGGAGGCGAAGGGTGTTGGATAAAACGTAAGCATCCTGAACCCCAAAATTGAAAACAAGGGTGGGATTACCGTCTTTATACGACCAAGTGTTACTATTGTTCGCCCGATTGCTTGGGAAGATTTCTACTCGTTTTAAAGAATTAATCTGTGCCATTTAATCTAATTGAAGAATTTATTTTAATATTCTAATTTTTAAAATAAATCTCTAAAAACTTACGACCACATTACCCGGTTTCATTGATAATTTTCTAAAATGATGAACTCTCGTGTAAAGCAATTTATCATACGCAGGCAAGAGTGTCTGTAAAACACTATCATATGTGCCAGCAGCAGAACCTGTCCCCTGACATTGCTGAACACCCCAATCCTGCGTTAAACGAATTTCATTCTTATTCGCATTAAACGAATGACCCCGTTTCGCTAATTCACGCCCGAACACCGGTCTTCCTGAAGAATGCGCCTCTGTTAAAACATTCACCTTTGAACCCTGAAGACATTTAGTTCTCTCCGCATCCAAAACCTCATTATACCCTACATAATCCTCATTAGGAAATGCCTCCTCACCGCAATCCACCCGACGATTAGGAACCAGTTTATTCGCAATATTATACTGATAATATTTCATACAATCCGCCATAGGCAAATAATAACTGCGGTTCCACAATTCACTTGGAAGTATCATAGAATGAAGCAGGGCACGAGCGCGGAATTCAGTCAAAGGCAGCAAATGTTGCGATTTCATTTGACTTTTGTAAAGATTAGTTCTATACAGATTAAATGACTTAATGTCTAATTCCAAACCTGTCTTGGACTGAAGACGAGACATCATCGCATCATAATAAGCACCCGCTGGTTCCACCACCGACACCACTAACTCAACTCCCTTAACCTGATAAGAAGGTTCGCTCATCACAACCCCGCCGTGTGTCGCACCATCAAAGGTCCCATCGTGAATACATCCGCAAACCGGAGGATTATTAGCAGCAGTCGCCACCTGACCAGCACCAAGAGTGACGCTCCCATCCATCGTAAAACGAATACCCGGACCCGCTACTGCGACAGCAGTAATTCTTCCCACAGGTTCTAATACACCCGCATCACTCCCAACGAAAAGTTGCTGCCCAATCATATTCATAACCACGCCAACCGCACTATACGAACTCGCGGCAACTGGACCCTGCGGCGGACCTGTAAGAGAACCCGCGCAATTTTGTCTGTTTCCAGCAGCAGTTAGAGCAGGTGCCCCGCCCGCCGGAACCTGTGTCCAAGCACCAAGACCCGCAAGACCCGTATCATCTACAATATCTACCGCATTCACGACAGCAGCAGGTAAATCAGTCGCCAATTGGAATACTGGCGGTGAAGAACCATCTGTGACCGGTTGAGGACCCGTCGCAACTGGCGCCTGCGCTGTTTGACCGCGATTAAATGGTAAATCAAGAGCAGTTGGAGGACCCGACCCGTATCCCTTCTGTCTTACAAAACCCATCGGGCATCGCGCCACTAATGCGCGTTTTGCTGTATTCAGCACTATCTTTAATACTAAACCTTCCGTCGCTAATACCGGAAACGCCTTTTCACTATAAAAAATTCCACTCATATACAGAGGAAGGCACAACTCAACACCATCAATCCCGCCTTGAGGATGTGGTTGTCCGTCGCGGGTGGGGATGAATTCACTATAACAATTACCAGGTGGGTCCCAAAGAGAACAATTGCCGTCTCCCGGTGATGTGGTGTCGCTTAAATAACAGGGCGCACCTAAATCTCCCTGTGATGCGCGTGCTTGCCCCACATTATGTCCCTCTAAAAGACATCTCATTCCATCTAAACCTCTCGTTCTCTCATAAAAATTCTTGGTTCCTATCCAACACGGGACCTCCTCCAGTTGTTCTAACAAAGTCGCCATATTTCCCGTATAAATAGATATTCTATCTATTATCGCGTGACCGCCCCCGCCGTGTCGGTCTAACTCAAGTTGTGCCTGTCCTGTTATAGCAACTCGGCACCGAAGATAAGTATTTTTACCATTCAAAAGTTGGACATCAGTTGGTTCAATATTAATGGTAATTTCCTCACCTGGATTGTAATCCGTTTGCCTCTCGCTGTAGATTATTTTCTGCTGCGTTGGTATTCCTGCCATTTAATCTAATTGAAGAATTTATTTTAATATTCTAATTTTTAAAACAAATTAATATACTCTCGCTAATGCCGATTGTTGCGTCGGTAAAGCACCCAAACCCCTTAAATTTGGAGGAGGACCCGCCGACGGCGCTGGAGGAGGACTTCCTATAGGTTTCTCCGCCGCTGCCTTGTCTTTTTCTGCCTGATTTGCCTTGTCTTCCGCATCTATATATTCATATGCTCCATATCCCGCAGCAGCAGCAGCAGCAATCCAACCAACCGGGTTCCACCAATCAGCAGCAGCAGTTGTTGTTAGTGCCGTTTCAGTTGCCGCTTCTGCCGCTGCTTCCCCTGCTGCTTCCCCTGCCGCCGCCTCGCCTGCCGCCTCACCTCCCGCTGCCTCTAAAGGAGGAGGAGGGCCATCAGGCAAAGGCGGAAGGTCTTCTCCCGGCATCGCTGCCTTTTCTTCTCCGGCAACATCGGGTCCGTGAGAGATTTGCTCTTGGGCGTCAAGGCGAGCAATTGGACTATCAGGGCGAAGTTTTAGTCCTGGATTATGCTGCGTCATTTCTAATCCGGCGTCCGGATTATTCATAAATCTACCCGCTCTCTCCCATTGGTTCGCTATATTATTTTGAACTTCCTCTCTTCCTGTCCAACTCAATTGTCCAGTATCACCACTTCTTACCCCTCTACTCCAAAATCCCTCGCCCGGAGTTACATTAAAATCACGATAATCCATCATATCCTGCTCTATCCCCCTTCCTATTGCTCTCCCTTGCGAACTTTTGAGACCCCAACCCTCCTCTCCGGTCGTCGGGATATATACTTCTCTCGCATCTTCCCACGGGTCAGGCACTATTCTCCTATATGCTCTCCCACCAGCATTTCCTATACTATTTAAACCACTCCCAAGCGCATCTCCAGCACTTCTTGCCCCTGATGCGACTGCCTGCGCAGCACGCGGCGCTACATCACCCACTACATTTGCGCCTGCTCTTACTACATCGCTTCCAGCACGAGCGGCGCCAACAATGCCGCGACCCGCCGCTTCTGCTACATCAGGAGCATATTTACCAATCGCATTTACTATGGGTTGGGTTCCGGTTTGAACGGAGGTCCCGATAAATGGAGCAGATGCGATAATGGTTTCTGCTGCTCCTTTGTCTTGTCCTGCTTGAAGTAAATTCATTTCCGCCATATGTAATTTCGTCTCTCTATCTGCCTCTGTTCTTGTTGTCCAATCTGTTTTCCACGCAGCAGCACTATTGCGCACCCTTTCTCTATGCTGTTGGAAATGGGTCGCTATAGCATCATTATACTCGCTATTTTGTGTTGAATAGTTTTCAGGATTAAACATTATATATAAAGTTTTGAAAAAACTTTTCTAAAAAGTTTAAAACTTTAAAACTAAAACATTTGCTCTTGAAAATTTAAAAATGCTGTTGGAGGTGTAGTATCCAATTTTAGATATAACCACTGATAAGGCGCCGCTTGAACCCGCCTTATCATCTCGCTAAAGTGCTGGTGACCGCCGAAGGTGTCACCAAAATCCTCAATTATGCTATTCCACTCTTTTAAATTTCGTATGTTTCCACTCAATAACATACCCGTCGCATTATTTCGCACCACAGGGTTCAAATCAAAATATTTTTGCGTGGAATACAA
>Ga0080013_1003682_pt1 | contig 15805 bp, 24 predicted proteins | sample ETNvirenome_6_85_FD_69236 | JGI IMG/M metagenome (GOLD analysis project Ga0080013, IMG submission 69236) | Marine viral communities from the Pacific Ocean - ETNP_6_85 (SPADES assembly) (version 2) | ecosystem: Environmental > Aquatic > Marine > Oceanic | place: Pacific Ocean | collected 2013-06-19
TAATGCACCAACCCTTTAAACTCTTTGTATCGATCCACGAGCCAAAAGAATCGTGTGTCTACATAGACCTCGTATTCCAGTGGTTCTTTGTCATCCACTTTGCAAGATTCCACATAACCCTCATAAAAGGATTTGACGAAATCCAAAAACTCTGCGAAATCACCTTTGTCAAGACTGTTCATGTTTTGCCTTTATATAAGAGATGAATGGGTGCAAGAATTTATCGAAATCCATGCGTACAAAATATTCGTTGAACTCAGGTTGATGCTCGTCCTCTGTGATGAACATCATCAAAGGGAATTGCACTTCTGATTGCATCCGATCAAATCGGTAGATGAGTAGGGGGATGGCGTTTTGATAATCGGCAGCAGTGGTGACTTGATCCCACCAGGCGGTGAGTGGTTTGTTGCCTTTGGCGTATCGTTTGCACTCAATGACAAAACCATAGTCCTCAAGACCAACGAGATCGCCTCGGTCTCTTTCCTGATATTGAGTGAGATCACGTTGTAGTTTTATGGGTAGATCGGCGAGGTAAAATGCCTCGTTTAAAGTTTGCGCAACTTCTCTTTCAAAGTTATGGCCCTTCGTTCTACTCTTCTTTGACACGCGCAAATCTCCTATGTTTTGCTGTTATTTTTCACCGTTTTCAACTTTCTCGGCTTCTTTTCTGATTGCTATTTTGAGTATGCTTTCCACTACGTTTTTAATGCTGCGCTTCTGAAAGTCCGATAAACAAAGGATTTGAGCATGTATCTCTGGATCAATCCACAATGCTTTGTATTTGGGTTTATTCATAATTTACAACTTAAAAATAATAGCCCTATGGTAGTTGCAATTTCTATATATGTCTATATATTAGATATAAATAGAACAATACTTATACATAAAAAATACATAGGAGAACGAAATGAAAGAACTTATATGTGAATCATGTGAAGAATCATGTGAAGATTGGAATCCACAAACATACGAACAACACGGACTTACTTGGAAAGGTAAAAAACTTGGGTTGCTTTGTGATAATTGCAGAGATGAAATAATAGGCTATTCATCCCCTGATATTTACGAAACAGATACGAAAGCAGAGCATGAGTATATACCTAATGTGAGTGATATTGCTGGGTATGATGAACACATTGCAGAAATGAAAGGCAACAGGGCAGCCAACTAAGGCTGCCTTTTTTATAGGAGAACGAAATGCAAACACTCAACAACGCTTTTGATCTTTATGTGTGCGACCTCAATCGCCGTGAGAAGAAAACCGTGTCTTCAATCGAGAGGGCATGGCACAGACACATCAAAGACTCGATAGGTGGCAAGAACATCAAACGCATCAAACACGATCAGGTCAACGATTGGTTTTATCAAGTCTCAAAAAGTGGCAAGGGCATCGCCAATCGATGTCTCACCATTTTAAAATGCACTTATAACACTGCCATTCGATACGAAATGATCGATCAGAATCCATGCGCCTTTATCAAGCGACATCCAGACATACAACGCAAACGCTATTGCAATGAAGATGAACTCAAACGCATCTTTGATGTCATGGATCGCAAGCGCAACCAAACGAATCAAAAGCACATCGATTTCATTAAACTTTTAATCTACACAGGCTGTCGTAAGGGCGAGCTGGCATCTGCCAAGTGGGATGACCTGTACGACAACCAAATCATTTTGAGGCAACACAAGACCGACAACAAAGACGGATTGCGTGTCATTCATTTAAACAACCAAGCCATGCAGATTGTGAGCCGACTGGAACGCAAGAGCAGTGATCTAATGCAAAGCAAATACCCCGATAAGTTTTGGTTGCAAGTCAGAGAAGAGGCGGGGGTGCCTGACCTTCGCATTCACGATTTGAGACACAGTTTTGCATCGCTTGGGCTGAAGGCTGAATTATCGTTACAGGAGATCGGGAACCTTTTGGGGCATAAAAGCATCAACTCGACCATGCGATATGCGCACGTCATGGATGAGACCGCCAAAGAGAATGTGAACGATGTGGGCGATCAGATTTTTAAATCCATTCACTAGTTTGTTCAATTAATGTTTACAACTTGTTTGACAGTCCATTAGTAATTGTATATTTTAATAGACCGCACTTATATAGGAGAATAGGATGGCAAAAACCAAACACACCGCCAAGCGAATCCACCAAGGATGGCATCAATACCGAGGCTTCAACCTCAGAACATTTCCCACAAAAAAATTCTATGAACGCTTTTGGGTGATCGAGAAGGGCAACTTCACGGGTCATGCACCAACCCTCAGTCGAGCCAAACGAGATGTGGACAAATATCTCGATGACGGCAACAAAGGAGCCATAGAACAATTCAATTTAAAAACCTTGCCAGCGAATATTTGGAACAATACTCGGTTCGGCAAAAAAATATAGGTGACTCCATGAACAAAAAGGAATTGGTTGATGTCAATAAAGTCAAAGTAGGGCGCACATCACGGTTCGTGACTTACTACATCAATGACGATGACATCAAAGAAAAGCGCATCCAGATCAAAGAGGCGACCGATCCACCCCTTCGTGACAAGGGCAAGACCCGACACATATTAAAGGAGTACATCGAGGAGAAATCGAGCAACCCATATCACATGCCAAAACTTGAATTGGCAATCAAATATGCGGTCAAAAACAAAGCCCATATATTGAGTCCAAAGCTCGGTTCCAGGATCAACAACTTGAAGTTTGTGAGCCTGATGTTGGAGGCAGACAACAAGTATGGCCTCAAATTTGCAGCCCTCGACATTTGGGGCATCCATTGGATTCCGATGGACATGATGGCAAACATCGTGGAGCAGAATCGCAAAAAGATTTCACGCAACACGAAAAAAGCAATGGCAAAACTGAAAGCCAAAGGCATGAAGTTTGGCAACCCAAACATCAAGGAAGCCACTCAAAAAGCCTCGGAGGATCACACCAGACGAGCCAATGACTTTGCCGTCACCATGCGCCCCGTGGTGAAGAAGATTCAAAAGAGTGGGGCGAACACCTATCAGGACATTGCCAATCGGCTCAATGGCGATGGTGTGAAGTCACGCTATGGGAGAACCTGGCACCCCTCAAACGTCAGGAATTTATTATTGAAAATAAAGGAGCTAAAATCATGAGAGCAAGTAAACGATATGAGAGCATCGATGCACTGATTGAGTCATCGCCCTACAAGGATGAGCCTGACAAAAATGAAGTCCTGAAACTGTTTTCAGGGGCAATGCTATTAAGAATGCTGCATCACGATGTGAAAGGACTAAGCAACGGCAGCCAAGAGGCGATTCAACTCTTAATGTTTGTCGGTGCATCGGGATATCTAGCCGTACAACTCCTCGTTTCAGTGATTCTTCTGCGCGGAGCCAGCAAGAAGATTTCATCCTCAGATTTATTCTTATCGATGCATTCGCTGGGGATCGTTGCCTCCAAAGGCAGTGTGGATAAGGCACTCCGATCAGGGGTCGATCATGGGGTCTTCACCAAGCACCCAGGCACCGATAAGAGGGTTTATCACTATGGTCTGAACCACGACATGATCGAGCCGTTTAATCGATTCATGAGCGGTTATTTTGGACGTATAACCAATCTCAGCCCAGAGGACTTTGATGAGGTTCGACAAGGTGCCTTTCCTTCTAGCTCGGTGCCAAAAATGTTTGCCTCATTGCTGGGTTAAATAATAGGGTTAAAAAATTAGCCCTAAAATACAATCTATTTTTGAAGACGATTTATCTTGACCAAACATAAACAAAAAAAATATATTAGGCAAACAATGAAAAGACAGGAGAACAAAACGGGCATGAGCATACCCACCACCAACACAGAAGACCAAGAGGTGTATCACCTCAAATCCTTTGGGTGGGACACAAAGAGGCTCGAAATTCCCATGCTGACCAGTGAAGACCTCGATGATGCCATCGATGTACTCAAAAGCGTATTGGAAGAGCTGAGATCGATCAAACGCGCCGAGCTGCGCATGTCAATGAAGGCAGCCATCGCCCAGCGCATCTTGGATCGCGCCCGTTTTACCCTTCGAGAACGCCGTTCATTAAGGGATGCCGAGTGATTGGCCCTTTGGTAAATTTGTTCCGAAAACCCCTTGTTAGGTGTTTTTCACACACAACACCTGGTTCATTACTCACCGATGAGGCAGAAACCTCGTCAACCCCAATAAAATCAAGCGAAAGCATCGTATCGTTAAAAAAATTTAGCCCAACCGGACTGCGTATAATCCATATTGAGTTAAATTCCACAGGGTGGGCTGTCGGCACAGGATTTACAACTACTCCTGTACTTGCTGTTTTAGCCCCTTTGGTAATCGAATACATGCAATCGCTTTTGAAGAAAGGAGATTGCCATGTACCAACATGCAACAACAAAGCCCAAATACATTAACCCATATGTGCCACAAATAAAAGGTTGTCTTAGGATATCGATTGACTGCATTGAGTCGTATCAAAAGATCAATCAAGGTGAACACACAGGATTAACCTACATCAACTATTTCGATTTCCAAGATAAGAACTGGAATCGTGTCTTAACCACTTGGTCTGTTGAGGACATCGTTGATGCAACAAAAGGGGGTGAGTGATGGTGGGAAAAAAAACCCCAGACTTTCAATTATCGTGTTCTGGTCTAGCGGTATTTGATCCCAACTACCCTTATGGTCTAACCAAGAATGAGTTGCTGGATCGCTGTATCAGGGCAGCACGATTTGAAAACGTCCGAGACGATAAGCAACCTCTCTTTATGAGAGTAGGCGATGTCCTGGAGAATCCAATTTTAGAGGAAGCCTGTTTGAGACTCGGTCTAAGAAACCCACAGCTCGACATCGAGGAACCTTTAATACATAAAACGCTTCCGCTTGCTGGATCGCCTGACGGCATCGCAACCGCAACGGAAGGAGATGAACCCCCTCTGGTTGTCAAAACTGATCTGACTGAAAATATCTTTACCCCTAGTAATAAAGAATTGCGTTTGACTGGTGATGGCATCCTAGAAGCCAAGACCACAAGAGACTATGGAGATGATGATCTCCCAGACTGGCGAGGCAAATTCCAAGCTCAAGGGCTTATGGAATGTGCTGGATTAGACTGGTGCGTTGTTGTGGTCTTGTACGCTTCGACCGATCTCAGGGTTTACGTTTATGAGCGTGACCCTGAGTTCAGTTCGTGGTTGGAAGAGGTTGCAACCGACTTTGATGAACGCATAAAGACTCGCAATTATTTCGAGCCTGAAAACAGCCTTGATGCAAACATCATTTGGTCAGAGTCGGTCGATAAGATTGTTGAGTTGCCAGATGACATCGCAACGAAGATTGAGGACATACAAGCCTCAAAGCGAATCATTGAGAACGCCAAGCAAATCATTGATGACAGCGAGACCGCCATCAAAGTACAGATGCAAGAAAGCGATCATGCCATGGTGGGCGATTATCAGATCAAATGGGGTTCCAGGCGATACAAGGCGAAGCCAGAAGTCACAAAGGTTATACCCGCCACAGAAGCGCGTGTTGTACGCAACAAAACCCTCACAATCAAGGAGATTCAAAATGACGACATCGATTGAGAACAGACGACACAGAAACGCCATACAAGCTCTGGATGTAATTAAAAAACATTTTAAGCGATACGGATTTACTCCCACGCAACATCAGATTGCCGATGAAATTGGCAAGAGTCGTGGTGCAATTTACCCACGTTTACAGCTTTTGGCAGAAATGGGTGAGATACATTTTGATCTCAACGGACAAATCATTATGGGCGAAAAACAATGAGGCTGTCTAAGGGCTTTAAGAGATATGTCAGGGACAAGAAGTACCAGAACGATCATGAGCGAAGTTATGCCGGAGAAGAGACCTATAAAAACCTTTTCTCATATTATCGATTCGCTCGTAACTTCTTGGCCGAGAAATATAAGAAAAAAACTGGCAAGGAACCATTCGGGCTATAAATAAAAATTACAATTATTAAATAAGGAAAAACAATGAACGAAGAAGTGAAAAACGAAGCAACCGAAGAAGAAGTAACACCCGTCATCAAGTATGAGAACGCAGAAGGTGTTGAAACCGAGATACCCGAAGATGAATTGAATGAAGTTGAGGCAAACATTGTCAACGATCTGAAAAACATCAATCAGGCATTGTCGTCACACGATGATGCGCATGTGCAAGGTTTGTTGAGGCAATCATTGGTATTGAACCAAAACCTCTTAACGGATCGATTACAAAAAGAGCTTGCAAAGCGTGATGAAGAAACGCCTCAAATCATTACTGAAACCAAGACGATTGAGTCTTAATCTTATCATCGTCATTTTGACGATTGTTTTACCAGGAGTTCACATGAACAAGATCAATAACAAAGGACTCGATCTCATTAAAGAGTTTGAGGGGTTAAAAACAAATGCCTATCGCGATGCTGCCAATGTACCAACCATCGGCTTTGGTCACACCAAAGGCGTTAAAGACGGCGACTCAATCACTGAGCAATTTGCAACAGCAATGCTTGATAAGGAGTTGCGTGAATACGAGGGCTATATCGATCAAATGGTGAGTGTGCCTTTGAACGAGAACCAACATGCAGCACTGGTGAGCTTTGTTTACAACTTAGGGCCAACAAACCTGAAAGACAGTACATTGCTTAAACGCTTAAACGAAGGCAAATATGAGGATGTGTCAGCACAGCTCAAGCGATGGAATAAAGCCAGAGTCAATGGTGAGCTGACAGAGATGGAAGGCTTGACCAAGCGCAGACAAGCCGAAGCCGATTTGTTTGACGAGGAGTTATAAATGATTGAAAGCAACTTCCAGGTGGACGAACTGATCCACACCAAAGGACTCGAATACGGTCATCCAAGACGATTCATGCGCCAGTTATCGAAAGTATGGAGTGGGGTGCTTGATGTCGATATCAGCCCACAACAGGCAAGCACAATGTTAGTCCTCTTTAAAGCGATTCGACTGTATAACAATCCAAACAAAGTTGACACCCAAGACGACATACAGGGCTATCTTAAAATAATAGATATTCTAAATGACTTTGAATAATTATGGGTGATGAGGAACGTCAAAAACTGCTTTCTGAAATTGAGCGATATAAGTTTATGTTTCGTACTGCTCTGATTGGCTTAACAATTCAGACGATTATACTGGTGTTGGCTTAGTTTCCCATCCCTTGTTGCATTTCTCTTGCGCCAGCAGAGCTATAAACCACAGCATTATCCATTAATGTACTCAATCTTGATGGCTCAACTTTTGACAGCTTGATAATCTCTTCTACTGAATTGGGTGAAGTCATTATTTTTGCTAAATCTTCAATGGTTCTTTTCTCCACAAGCTCTCTAAGAAAATTCCTAGTGGATTGAAAAGGTTGCGCTGAAATTACATCCAATCCTTTACCGATGGTTGATTCGCTTGCCATATCCGCCATTTGTTGTCTTTGGAAGGTTGCAGAATTACCGCCAGGCATTTTTCCTGTTGTTTGCAATACTCTCATTAACCTTTCAAATCCCACTTTGAAATCTTTTGTTTGGCTAAAACTTAAGTTTTTTGCATCAGCCACGCCATCAAGCATTGCCATAAACACCGCCCTTTGTTCAGTGTTGCCGCCACTGAATACTTTTTGAGCAAATTTAGGGCCAACATTTATCATCCCACCTTGTGTTGGACTCGCAGCAGTCTCAAATACATCGTCTAAATATTTTCTTGCAATCTCAGGAAAGAGATCAGGGTCTAAGGTATTCATTACTTTGCTTATTTTTCTGACATCGGCTGCGCTGGCGTTTTTTGGATCAAAGACAAGTTTTGTGATTGCAGTGGGCTTGATGTTCGCCTTATTAAATGCACCCATGTATTTTTCCAAGACATTAACAACCATTTCGCTTTCTTTCGCAAACATCTCTCTGCCCGCTTGAAAATTAGGGTTTGTCAAAAGCACTTCATCAATGTCATTTACAATCGGTCTTATTGATGAGCTTACAATCTTTTTGACGTTTTGTTTTGCATTTGGATTGCCTGAAAGCTGTATGACTTCATCAAGGTCTTTCCTTATACCATCCAATATAACCATTCTTATTTCTGGAACTGGTGGGGTAGTTGTTGCTTGCCCGCTTGCATCGAGTACCTTTCCTTTCTTGGCTGGCTCAGAAACTAAGCGGCTTTTTACCTCATTCAATTTTTTATAAACAGGCTCACCAGGTTTCGATGCTTTCATCGCCTCGTCAATGTTTCTAATAATATTGTTCACCAATGTTGGTGACACCATCTCTGTGTCAGCAGCCGTATAACCCGCTGCCTGTGATTTTGCTGTCCTTGTTTGTTTCGCTCTCTTTATGTATTGTTCAGCCACTCCTTGCACTTTTTCAGCCCATTCTTTTGTGCTTGTTGGTTTTTTTGCAAGCGAGTCAAGAGAACCCATGATTGCATCCATTGTTTGATCGGGTCTGCCTCGCAAAAAATCATCCATGATCGGTGCGCCATACCTGTTTTGCCTTGCCAAATCCAATATATCAAGCATTGATTGTGTGCCAATCGACTCTGCGCCCGTTAATGGAACGCCAACTTGTCTTGCAAATTTCTCAAGCTCTGTGGCATCGCTTAGAACTTTCTTCCGACTTGCATCATCCAATCCTGATAATGCTTCTTTCAACATACGAGGGGCATTGCTTCTGTTTATTCCAGAAATCATTTGTATTGGTATCATTGACCCAATGCCAGCAGCGGCACCACCAACCTCGCTTCCTGTTAATTGTTCTGTGCCTTCAGCGAATAGACCGCCACCAGCACTTAATTTGGTCATCTTTGGCATTAAAGCTGGTTTTGATAACAATCCACCAGTGGCCCACTCAGCACCTGTTTGCGCAAACTTTCCAAGACTTGATTCAGGCTCATAGTCTAATACAGGGCCAACACCGACTGCATCAAGGTTTCGCTTTATATCTTGATAGCCTGGAAAAACATACTTTCCGCTTTGTGATTTTCCGATGCTTTGCTCGCCCCAATCAGTGCCAATGACATCTTTTAAAATGCCTTGATCCATGCCTGGAATATACGTCATGCCTCTTTCGGCTAATCCTGGTAAGGATGCTAATCCAACAGCACCTCTTGCGACTCCAGACCCTGGAGCTGCAATGGTTTGATCTGCAATTTGTGACTTCTGCCTAAACCTTCTTTCTAGGTATGATTCTTCTTGTGGGGGAGTCTGCTGTTGTGAGGCGCGTATTCTTTTTATTTCATCAGCAAATGCTTTTGCATCTTCGACATTCCCAGCTGCATCAGCTTTGATTAGAGCTTTTTCTAATTCTTGAAGAGTTGCCATCAGTATTTTTGAAGAAGAGCATCTATGTCTGTGTTTGGAACAAGACCAGCGTTTGAATTTGGCACTGTTTTCATCGCGATCATCTGATCTAACATTTTTATTTGTTCTTCACTTAAATTTGATCTGTCGTAATTCTCAAGTTCGATCAACTCCAGTTGTCTTAGTTTGTTTGAAAAAACAATATCTTTAACCGAGGATGCGTAATCGATTACAACATTATCAACATTTACCTTGTTCCTTTCTGCTATTCCTTTATATGCTTTATCAAGTTGTTTTTGACCTCTCAAGGCAGCTTGATATAAGGCATCTGATCTATCAAGAAAATCGTTTCTTTGCTCAACAGCTAATCTTTCTCCAGTTAATATTTGTCTATATTTAGCCTGTAGCTGTTGAGGCAATCCAGCAGACATTTGTGCGTTGGCAAACTCACCTTCTCTAACAGTAGAGCCAGGATCAAGCATTTTCATATAGTTAAATATTAACGCCAAGTCACCCGCAGCACTTGGGTCTTTACCCGCTGCATCAACCCTTGCATAAGCATCTTTTACTTTTATATACTCTCCAGAGTTATTTGTGTGTTCATCTCTGAGCTGGTTTTCTAAATCGCTTTGCGGTTTTGGATCAACTTTTGCCTCTATGTTTGTTGAAACTGGTGTGGGCGGTCTTTTGCCAGTAGGATCAACATAGTAATAGTTCCCATCTCGTAATTGTTGTATTTTGTATTCTGGTGCTTGCAACGCTGCAATATCCATTTGCCCTTGTATTTGTGTCCACTGTTCAGGTGTATATCGACCCATAATTGCTTGCATCTGAGGATTTGCTGCGGCATAAGCCGTATCATATCTTTCCTGTGCCTTTCTCTGTGCATCCATAGCCACCATTTGCTGTTGCCTAGCAATCGTATTCTGCGTGGGGTCTTGTCCTCTGAATATGTCAGACAAAGCACCCATGATGATTGCTGCCTTTTGATTTCTTGGCATGGCATTAGGCGTTGCACTCGGCAACATGCCTTGATTCTGTGTCGCTGGGCCACTTGGCACAGGCATATTGAGCTGACCGAAATAACCAGGCGTTCTTGACAGGGTTTGTTGTACCGTTGGTTGTTGTGGAAATTTAAAAGGTGTGTATGCCATATTTATATCCTCTATTTAAATGGCCCTGTGCCACTAAATGCCATTGCAGTACCGAGTCCGAGCAATCCGCCCAAGACATCGCCAAATCCTGTTTTCTTATTCTGTGTCGTCTGGCCCTCAAACGGCAAGCCTGAGATCGCTGATGACATTAGACCCGCTTGTCTGAGTGGATAATCAACGCCTCTGGCAAACTCACCGAATTGTGCATCGAGACCCGCTTGACCGAGACCTTGTTGTTGACCGCCAATGCCACCGAGTAAACCGAGTGTTTGGTATTGATCGCCCAACATGCCTGATTGTATCTGGCTGCGATAGTCACGATCCATCATGCCGAGTTGACTGGCTTTGTCGAATCCTTGTGATCTTAATCCAGCCGCAGTTCTGCCGACAGAATCGTAAAAAGCCCTGTCACTCTCACTTTCAAGTATGCCCGATCTGGAACCGCCAAAAGCACCCGCACGAATTGATCGGTCTTGTGCATCCATTTGTTGCAGTTGTCTTGCACGATTAAGATCATTGATTGAGGCATTAATGACATCTTCCTGGTAGATATTCTTATAAGGGTCTAAGTCCAGTGAGCCAGTTGCCATGTTTGCAAGCTCACCTCTGGGGTTATAACCCATGGCATCGCCAAACATGCCTCTCGTGGCTGCAAACGTGTCCATTTGATCGGGATTAAATCCTGAAACAAGGTCTCCGCTGTACGCCGTGAATGGGATGTCTGCTGCACTCTTAATGCCAGAGTACGCTTCTAAATATCGTTCCTTCAGTTGGGGGTCTAAAGTTTGAGAGCTTGTCGCTGCACCTTTACTCATTTCTAATACCTATAATTCTTTACTTATAATGTGTTCTTTTTTAAATCCGTGTCGTGTTGCGTATCTTTGCCAGCCTTTTCTGCCACCGCCGAAAATCTTTTTGCACTCGGCAATGCGGGCGAAAGTGGTGACTGCTTCTAGTATTTCCTCACAATCCGACATCTTTCCCGCCAAGAACAATAGGTTCATGGCTCGGTATTGTGGGAACTCGACCAATTCTGTGATTATGCAAGATTGCTGGTCTTTTAAAGGGTGGGGCCATAACATCAGCTTTCCTGTTGCTATGCCACGCTCAACATCAAGTATATCCCATTCTTCTTGATATTTTAAGCACGATGACACCAATGGCTTACACCATTCCCATTGTTTCTCCCACGCCTGTCTATGTGACTGAGGTCGTTGAGAGGTTTCCTGAGTTGTCAACGCTGAGTTTGTACTTGGTTCCATCTGGGCTAATCAATACTAATTCGGTTTGGTCTCCACCATTGACTTCCATTCGCTCGCCAATTTTGATATTCAAACCATCTCTGTTTTCTAATTCACTAACCAGGTTGTTCATGTAACCCTGGTCAAAGTCTGAGCCAGCAGTAGTCAATGATCGTCTTGCCATTATCTTCTGCCTCGATTGGTGACATCCAAACGAATATCGCCCAATTTAAAATCTTGATTTGTGTCTCCTGTTACCGTCATCATCACCTGTCTGCCATTGAATCTGGCATCGGTATAACCGTCTGACTCAAAGGTAAAAGAACCGAAGTCAAACGTCTCGCCCAGAGGCGTATATTTGCCCTTAAAACTAATGGTGACACCAGGTAGGGTAGATGCCTCACTGTCAGGAATGATTTGATTACATTGCACATAATTGTCGCCATTTCCGATCTGGATCGCACCCGATGTGGCATACGGTTTACTGGTTCCCAAGCCCGATGAATTAAACAATGTGCCTTTCTCGTGGTAATAGACAAAGCCGTCTTCCGAGACGGCTATCGGGTAATCGAAAACGCCCTCGTCAATGTAAGCACTACGATTGAGTGTACCCACTGCGAAATTTTCGTCAGTGTATGACCAAATGATATATTTGTCAGGTGTTTGACTTTCTCCCGATGGAAAGAAGAACCAAATCTCATTGAATTTTGAGTTGTGGCCCGCACAAGTGGTTTTACGATACAAATAGTTGATGTTGTCAAAAATGTAATCACTGACAGGGCATGGCACCTCTCTGACTGAACCGTCATAAATAAAAATTGATTTTTCTCCCAACCAGCATAAAAAGTTACCCGCAGAAACAATGGATCGATTTGAGATAGGCGCACAATTACTGCCCGCATCATTGATTCCATAAATAAACGGTTGACCTTGCCAGTAGAGCTTGCCAATTCCAGTGTCAGTCCAGACAATGATGTCACTTCGATATTTCAAAGCATGTAAGGCTCGACCGCCTGTAGGAATCTGTAAATCGCCAGCGGTGTTTGTACTTGATGCAGCCCATGTGGTCGATGCTTCTCTGGATGACCAAGATATTTTTCGAGGATCGTTGTCGGCACCAATCGCCACAATGTGTCTTTCATTGCTCACGACAACAGATTGACAATTTGTGGGTGCATTGGTTAATACCACGCCCGCAGCATCGGGTGTTCCACTCCCAGCATCGGGTCGCCATTGATAAATTTTTCCATCACTCGAACAGCAAAAAATTAAATACTCACCCCAGTTGTCGAAAGAATAACTGTGTGCGTTAAAGCCCAAGCCGGATTCTGATCTGGCATCGCCATAATTTTCCACGTTATAATTAAATGCGCCGTATCCGAGCGGTGAGGTGCTGGATGGGCTAGTGAATCCCGATGGTGTGATGTCGTACCAAACAAAGTTGTATAGCACATAAACTTTTTCAGATGTGCCGACAGCGAGTATTTGATCGCCATCGTTTTTGTTGTAAGCAAACAAGCCGATTGGTATTCCAGATAAAGCTGTGCTTCGTAAATTATCCCAGCCACCGATTGGTCGCAATACCCCATCATCGAAACGAATCAGGTTTGAGTCAACCCACCTTCCTTTCGCAGAATAATCAGTCCCGTTGGTAACGACTCCGCTTGGGGGTGTTACATTTATAAGGGCCATGCTTAACCGCCTATCGTTTTCGTTTCAGTCGTTGACATAATTTATTCCGGTGCTACTGCATCACGTTCAGTACGCGCTTTATAGTCACTTCTGCCTATAACTAAAGTTACAAAGTCAGCTTTATTACTCGGAATAGAATCTGTGAAAGATTCATCATTCATAAGTTTAGTAGTCCATTCAGACTGCATACGCTTCCAACAGTTATTTATTTTTCCTGTCGCGGCTTCTTGCATCCAATTGTTAATATCCAACAAATCGTTTTTTAAAACAAGTTGGTCGGTATCGTCTATTTCTATTGTTATTGTTAGTTTTGCCATATTTATTTAACCTCGTTTTATCCTATATTTTACTTCGTTTTATCCTAATAAATAACCTGTCATATAGCTGATTCTATCATCACCCATATATGTAAACTCCGAAGCAGTTCCGTTGTATATATAGACTCTTGCATAACAAGTATCATTAGCATCCATATCAGCCACCGCAGATGTTTTCATTGTAAAGTTTCCGCTTAAATCTCCACCTGTAAACATGTCATCAGGTGCTATCCAATCGTGATATGACTGATTTGAAGTCTGTATTAAAATTGCAAACCATGTATTAGAATTGTCCATACTATTCATTCCTAAAGAATAGTCGAATTGATACTTCCCTGTAACTGGAGCAGTAAAAGTATAAGTGCCTGTATTGAAATCTCCGTTATTGTCCCATCTTTCAGAATTAAAAGGAATTGTCGTATATCCTGTAGCTGTCAAATCTACATCGGAACTTGAGCTAAACTTGACGCTGAATCCCGGTTGCATAGGTTTGGTTACTGCGCCAGAGGAGTCTATTCTCATTCTTTCAGCATTACCGCCACCACTCGGACCAGTGAAGAATTTTAAATTTCCACCCCAATTCGCAGAGTGATCTGATTCAATTTTTGCAACATAAGTGCCTTCAGAAGCAGAAGATGTAAAACCAAAATACCTAGATGCACCATCGGTTGATGCGATTGTTATATTACCGCCCTTAACTTGAAGTTTATCTTGAGGACTTGCGGTGCCAATACCCACGTTTTGAGAGGTATCGATGCGGAGTGCTTCTGTGCCTGAACCAGTTGAAAAAGCCAAACCTGTTGTATTTATTGCTTCTATTGTGTTTATACCACCATTGTATTCAGCACCTATAATTTGGAATGTTGTATAATCGCCAGCACTTGAATCATCAGCGATTGCAAATGCAGGAGTGCCATTGGCTTCGTTTATGGTTAATAAACTAGAAGGCGAATCAGTCCCAATACCCACGTTGCCACCAACAATTGACATAACATTTGTATTTTGTGTTCCCGCAACTGCAGTATCAAAGAATAATGAACCATCTTCGCCTCCGTCAGTTACATCTGCTGTTGTTGTATATATTCGTGCATACTGCACTTCCTCGTCAGCACTGTTCTCGCCCTTAAAACTTAAAAATCCTACATAATCATCATCTGCTGGGCTTGATGAAGTGTGTTTTAAAAATAGTTGTGCGCCTGTGGTTCCATCATCTACTTGGTTTAACATAAGCTGTGCGCCCCATGCGGTACTAGACTCTATTTGTAAAAGACTAGAAGGACTATCAGTCCCAATACCCACCCGATCATTCCCACCATCAACGAAAAGCATATTGGCATTGCCGTTGCTCTCGACTCTGAAATCGACATCGGCAGAGGCTTCGTTAAATACTGCCCCACCATCTTGAGTTAAAACGCCAGTAGTTGACAAAGTGGTAAACGCACCCGTTGAAGCACTTGAAGAACCTATGGTTGTGCCATCAATCGCACCCCCATTGATGTCTGCTGTAGTAATTGTTGATGTACCAGTCGCAGAAAGTGAAGTAAACGCACCAGTCGATGCGGTATTCGCCCCAATCGGGCTTGAATCGATGTTTGCGCCATCGATGTTCATTGCAACGCTTGTGCCAGTGGCACTGAAGACTGCATCAATCGTATCGAGGTCGGTATTCAATTTGTTATCGTAAACCTGTTTATGGTTTACTTCTTATAGTTTCCTATAAGTTCAGACTATATCATCAACCCTGTGGGTTGCTCGGCACTCGTGGAGAGATTATTGATTGGTTTCTCACTCTCTAGTCGTTGATCCTTCCAACTACTTTAATACCTTTCGTTGGCTTGGGTGCTGATTGTCCTCGTCTTTCTCGTTAGGAGTTCCCAGCAATTCACCGAGTTTTCATTATTAGATTGCTCTAATATGGCTCAATATTCTAAGCTTTGTACCCCAAGTGTCAGTTGAGGCTCCGACTTCTGGTTTTGTCAAAGACAAATTAGTCGTTGTTGTATCTGCCATAATTTTTACCTATATATGCAAATGTTTTAATTGACAGCCGTTAAGCTGCTTTATCAGTCCAGGGTGTTGAGGGATTAGTGGTCTCAGTCCATGTTGT
>Ga0080013_1003683_pt1 | contig 15804 bp, 14 predicted proteins | sample ETNvirenome_6_85_FD_69236 | JGI IMG/M metagenome (GOLD analysis project Ga0080013, IMG submission 69236) | Marine viral communities from the Pacific Ocean - ETNP_6_85 (SPADES assembly) (version 2) | ecosystem: Environmental > Aquatic > Marine > Oceanic | place: Pacific Ocean | collected 2013-06-19
GTGTTTTAATTTTACAAAAATCAACATCACTATTATTCATAGTAAAGTTTGCGATTTTTTCAAAGATTGTTTTACCAAATGTAGTCGGGCTTGAACTCGCTTGACCTACAAACGATGTAAATATACCATCAAAAAGTTTATCATATTCATGTTGTAATGTTTGAAATCTATAGCTTTTTAGTATTTTTGAATAATCTACATCTTCATTAATTTTATAAATCTCTACATCATTAGTAGACGGGAATACAGTAAAGGTATAAGAGCCCATAATTAAATTAGCACCACCAGCTGCGGTGTCTTCGTCAACTCCTATTGTTACTGGCCCAAGCGGTCCATCTGGATCATAATCTGTAGTTGTACCATATGCAGAAACAGCAGTATTAGATGTATATGAAGCTAATCTACCTGTTATACTTAATGTCCAGGTCCCGGCACTAAGTGGATTGATATTTAAATATGCAAAACTACTTAAAGCCGTATCCGTCCCATCATAAGGAAAATATTCTGTACATAAACTGCTAATGTTAGAGGTTGTAGTTGTTGTACCATCTGACCATTCATAAGCAAATTGTCTATCTTGAGGTGGGTTAGTTGCTCCTGCAAGCAAGTAAAATGTGTCGTAATATTTTCCTATGTTTAGCTTATCATCCGCTAATGCAACAAATACTTGGAACTTATCTCCTTGACGCTTATACTCTATGCTAGACATTTCTTTCATCCCAGTAGATGTAAATGATATACGACTTGTAAATGGTGTTACTACTTTAACTGGTACACCAATACTGGTACCTACATTTTCATTAATGGTAGATTTATCTTTTATTATTGGTCTCGCGACGTCGGTTTCTAAAAAATTCCGATCACTGTTATTAATATTTGTATCGATATCATCAACATAAAAATTCTTCATTCTATGTTGACTGGTATCTATTCGTATTAATAGATTTACTGCAGATGTTGGTATGTCGTCAAAATATTTAAATATTATAGGTCGCCGAACTTCGGGCATTACACTACTCATATATTCATCTGTACTTAAATATAAAATTTTAGCATCAGTTTTTATACTATCTCTTTTTGCACATTCTACTACTTCTGCATCTCCGTTTATATAAAAATAATGCGGATATAAAATTGTTTTTAATCCATAAACATTATTAATAGGATTATTGTATACGTCATAAAAAGCGTTATATGGTATTATGTGACCATATTTATTATTAAAGTCATATGGCTTTGCCATACTACCGCTTGAGGTAAAAAAGAATGTTTGAGGGCTATCAGGATCTGGAACGTCTTGCCAGGCTGCGGTTGTCGCCATGTTAAATGTTTTGCGTTCACCAGCAGTTACCTTTCTTGCATTTATACCATCTTGTTCTGTTATGTTTTGTGTTTCTATAGCTATGATTGTATTTGCATAATTATATATTGATATTGTTTCTGTAAACGTTGATTTATATGCATTACCATCTTTATTATATAAAAACATTGAAACCGTATAAATACCAGGTACATTATATATATGCGTCGCAGTAAATGCATCGGCTCCGCTCAAGGTATACCCGTCTCCGAAATCCCATTTTGCTAAGCGATTGGATACTCCTCCCGGGGACAAATCTTCAATACCTTTGGAGTCAGTTGTAGATATAACTGGAGTTAATGTAAATTTTGATATACGAGTAAATCCTGCATGAGTAGTAGCTGCTGGGTGACCATCTACACTATCTGGAGTAGTACCAGAAGTATTAACAGTAATTGTAAACGGTACTGGTAAAATAGAAGGGCAATTAAGATCTGTAGTTGATGTACTCATTAATATTCTATTACAGCTTTACTCTGCAAAGCACTTGTAATTTTAATTTTATTTTTAAGTGCTGCTTCATTTTCTATGTATGGTATTTGATATGGTTTTAATTTTAATACCGAGTCAATAAATTTTATATCTTTCCCGTTATATATAGGATTATAAATACATAATGATAATCCTGGTATTCTAATATTATCATTATCTGTTCTGACTGTCGTAAGATCAATTATACCAGGAATACTTTCAATATCATTATTTAAATCTCTTACATTTATTGTCCCGCCTAATTTTAGTTTTTTTATGTATGTAGATATAATATTAAATATCTTTGATTTTAAATTAGCTTCATTTATTAATGCTCGAGATTCTCTACGAATATGTAGCTCAGTAGTATTTTTATATCCAACATTATAAGATTCACCAGAAGACTTCACTGATAGATCTACAGTTAAATAAACAGGATCAATAAAAGAGATTTCACTATTTAATAACTTATAATTTTCAATTTCTACTTGAATTTTTTCTTTTAATGAGGGTGGCAAATAGTTAGATCGAGTAACTACAGATTTCTCTTTTCGGAATTTAGGTACAATACTTAAATATATATTATTTGAGTCAGCGCTATCTGCATAATAGTATTGATTGAACAATGCATTTGTATCGCTAGTAAAATCAGTTAACCCTAATTCATCATTTATATATTTTAAATAGTCATTTGTGTAGTCACTATTGTTAAGTACAGTCACATCATATATAACATTCTTATAATTCCGTTCAATAAAACTTTTATAATCAGCTTTTGTAGTTAATCTATATTCTGAACTAAAAAACCTTGGAGCATTTTGCTTAATTTCAGTTACAGTTTCTGATTCTCCAAATTCCGTGCTATCTTCAGTATTAGTTATAGTAACGTTTGGAGAATCTTCAATTGATATATAACTAAGAGAAGTATCTTTAACATCTGCAAATATTTCATCGTATTGTGTGGTATTGTAAATATTTACAGCGCTACTGTTTAACGTGTTTTTTGTTACTTTACCTTTAGTACCGGATGATTTTAAGTAATATATAGCTATTGAATCTCCTAAGTTTAATTTCTTACCATTTACACTATTTCCAAATTTAATTTCATATTTTTTATTTTCATTATATGTAACTTCGAAACTTCTGTCATTTGGTTTTGATAAAAACAGGCTTGGTATTCTATTCCATTCATACCATTTATTTTGCTCATTTACTTCCTTTACAAACACAAAAATATTAAAATGATCTATTAGTATATTACTACCTGGATTTAAATTTATTGTTTCGTATTTTTCACCTATAGGAAATAATATTGGATATTCTTCTATAGAACCTTCGTACATTAGTGTATTACCAACAGGGGTTACAGTTTCAACAGCAGTTGTTGTTTTTTCAAAAGTGATATCTTGTATGCAAGTAAATGTTTGACCACCGCCAGTGGCAAAGGTAAATTTCGGGACAGTATAATATCCTTTGCTTAATGATGCTTTTCCGGATACATCAACTGGTAATATACAAGTTTGAGCACCGAGTGGCTTATATCCTATTATTTTTACTATTCGATTTACATTTTCATATAATTCAGCATCAGCAAAATTACTCTCCGAACTTGTCTGGTTTAAATAAAATAATAATGTGTGATATGTATATGCGAGTATATCTATAAGAGCAGAGACGTTACTACCTTCGAAATTTTGATCTGTAAAGTTAATTGTCGTGTCTGCGTTAAGACGGTTAACAATTAAATCTCGCATACTCTGGGCATCAAATCCAGTGTATGCGTTTGGTGGTAAATTAAATTCTGTTAAATCAGATCGCGTTGTAGTTGTGTATTGACTCATAATTAAATGTAATTAAATGTTCCTTCTGTTAAAATCCCGGTTGCTGCGGCCGCTTTATTATCTAATGAAGGTATAATAATAGTTATAGATATCTCATATTCATTATCATCTGGTCTTGCAACAACGTTAACCGAATCTACTGTTATACGTGGCTCGTACGTCGGTAATTCTTCATATATTGTTTTACCGATCATATCTGCATTTTCTCTAGAAATATTATCAAATAAGAATACCTCTAAATCTAAACCGAATGTAGGGTTTAGAATTTTTTGTCCTTTTTTAGTATTAAAAATATTTCTTATAGAATTAAAGATAGCGTGTTCGTCGTAACTTAATCTAAAATCTACAGCATTCTTACTAACTCCTACAGGAGTAGAAGGTATGTGACTATTAAGATCTAGATCTAATTTTAAGTCAGCATAAGAAAACTTACGATATGCATCAGTATTTTTTCTATCTTTAAGTATGTCGAGTTGTATCGGCATGTATAATTATTTAATTTATAAGTGCTTAAAACAATAAATAATTTAAATGAGTAAGTTCGATACATTATTTGAAGAACAGATTGGTCAGTTTACTAAACCAGGCCCTGTTGCTGGAGATTATGTTAAAATCAAAAGTAATTATAAATCATCCGATTGGTATAAAGGCTTAGATGAGACTCGTCAAAACTACGTAGGTGAAATTATGACATTAGTAGAGCAAGGTAAATATCTTATGCTTTCTACTATAAAAAAGAATATGTATGAGACGAGACACCCTAATCAACCCGAAAGCACAGATTCGCTAAATTGGAGTTCTGCTGATATCGTTGTTGAAGTTAATCCTGGGTTTTTCTCACACACATTAACAGTCCCAGTGGAATTGTTAGAGTTTGATATGTCGTGGGAAGAAGCAAGAGGTACACGACCAGTTAAAGGTGAAGATGCTGAAGTTGAGTTGAAACCTAGTAATGCAGAAGATAAAGCAATTGATATAGGTCAACAAACTAAAGTACCTGACGGGGATTATAAGTTAGGTACTGCAAATTACTTGCCTTAAACCTGTAAATCGAGTATACAAGAATAGAAGTTGATCTCTTGATCTATACACTGACTATTCTGGTAAAAGTATTTAGAGACTGTAATTAGACAGTCTCTTTTTCTTTCTTCAGGTATATCGCTTATATACATAAAATCAAATAAGCGTTTAAATAATTCATCATAGTCATTATTAAACAGAGCTTCATTTTCAATGATTTGCTTACGAATTAAAGAGTACTTTTTCTGTTTTAATAGTCCTATTAATCCATCGAAAAAGTCTTTTGTAATATTACTACTATTTTCCTTTCCTCCTGAAAGATAATATTTTTGAAGCGCATTAATACCTTTTCGAAAATCTGGATAACAATTATCTATAATTTTAGTAAAATCTTCTTTGTTAATTTTTAGCTCTTCGGCTTTAACAATAGATATTAATTTAGTTAAGTATTCATTCTTATCATAGCTAATATCAAATACCTGACACCTGCTTTGTAGAGCTGGTATGATTTTATGTTTGTAGTTTGCGGTGAGAACGAATCTTGTTAAGTCGTGATATTCTTCTATCGAGTTGCGTAGCGCTTTTTGTGCATCAATAGATAATCCATCACACTCGTCAAGTATTATAACCTTAATTTGCCCAAAGAGACTCTTTGTCTGCGCGAAGTTTAAAACTTTTGTACGTATTGTATCTATTCCGTTTTCATCAGATGCATTTATATACAAATATTGACATTTAAGAATATCCTTTACAATAATCTTAGCTAGAGAAGTTTTACCTATACCAGGTTTCCCTACAAATAAAACATTAGGTATATTTTGTTCTACCTGTACTTTATTAAAATAGGTCTTAGTACTCTTATCTAAGACTATTTCATTTAAAGTACTCGGTCGGTACTTTTCGCACCAAATATCAGAAATTGTCATCCAGTAGATCCAAACCCATCTTCACCGCGCTCTGTGTCATCAATTTTATTTGTTTCCCAAATTGTCGCTGTAATATGAGGATATAATACTAATTGAGCAATTCTGCTACCTTTGTTTAAAGTTACATTTGCGTCGCTAAAATTATACAATTTAATTCCAAGATCTCCTCTATAACCATTATCAATAATACCTAAATGAGGTTGGAGATTATGTTTAAACCCTAGTCCACTTCTAGGTTCTACTCTAAACCAATATCCTGGTGTAATATATGCTAATGTTAGACCTACAGGCACAACTACAGACCCTCGACCTGGTACTATAGCTTCCTCTACGCTATACACATCATATCCAGAATCACTGGCATGAGCTCTATGTGGTAGTTTGGCGTCGGGATGAGTTTTTACTACTTTGAGTTCAATCCCATTATAAGATATATTTGTATTAGTAGCAGTATTAGCAGCACATGTTGTAAATGCCTCGTACTGTAGTGGTTGAAAATCCTCCATACAGTAAATATAGTATATAATTTAGATTTTTCAAGTAAATACTTTTATGGATAATATTGATCCTTCTGATTTAATATCACAATTAAAAACTGTACCTAAAGCTAGTAAGCAATTAACACAGCAGTCTGAAAGATTTAACATTTCTAAAGAAGAAGTTGAAGATTTTATTATACAAAAATCATCTAAATTAATTCAAGATTCTTTAGAGTTAATAGATAATATGAAAGAAGTAGTTCATCATATGCCTGAAGCTGAAAATGTTTCTTCTCTTGCCGAACTTATTAAAGCATCTACTGGAGCTATAGAAACATTGAATAAGTTAGTAGTACAAGATAAAAAATCTAATACTACAATACAAGCGAAACAATTAGATATTGATTCTAAAAAAGAACTTCAATCTGCAGATCAACACCATGCATTAATGTTAAGTAGAGAGGAAGTTCTTGATCGGTTGTTAAAAAAGGCAAATGTTATTGAGGTTGATAAAGTAGAAACTAAGACCTAATATCGTCCATAGTAAATGTTCGCCATGAATCTTGAATTGCATTCATTAGATCGTCTACTTCTTGTTCTGTGTTTTCTACTTCAAGAGTATGCACAACGGGTATAGCCTCTTGTTTATTAGCTATTTTATTACATGTTAACCAATATAAAACTTTATATGCTCCGCCTAATAATCTTCCTACTTCTATCATAATGTCACTATGTATTTCTCCTAGACGTTGGAGGTGTATGTAATCAGTAACAAGATTAGTTCCATGCGCAAGATTAGGACGGCCCTCAGTACCGTAAATAACTTGTTGCATATTACGTCCAAAAATAGCTTCGGTCCGCTTACTCAATCCTAAAATATTTTTACGAGTATCAAAATCTAATTTATCATCTATTACACTATTATAAGGAAATGGGGTATAAGTAGGATCAGTCGGTGCATCCGGAGTCGGATCAAATTCATCTGCATAGTGCATGTCTCTACGATGTGGGGTAAGATATTGAGAGAATAATAAACCAACACTTTCTGATATAGTTTGAAGTATAGTATCTTCTATATTAGGTAATCTCTCTTCTAATAATTCTTTTACTTTAGGATGAGTTTTACGATATTTATCTAACCACCATGCAACAAATTCCCCGCTACTATCTATATCTGCTATATCAACTGGATTCGCATTTGATAAATTTTCCCAAAAATCGACCTCAGCTGTTATTGGATCGTTTTTATATTTTATACTATCGTATTGTTTTGCTAGATTTAAAAAATCTATATATTGAGGGTCTAGTGAATTACTATCCAAAATATTACTATCCACTATAGCTGGTATACCTGTTTTTAATGGAATCGCGCTCATACTTTGCTATATGTCTCCCTATCTAATTTAGCGCTAACTAAGAATGTATCAAATCTACCTCTAGCTGTTATTGTAGTTGTGTTTTGTAAAACGAACCATAGCCCTGGTACATTTCTCATAAATTGATTAACTGGTATTCCGCTTAAATCTATAGCTATAAATTTTCCACCAGTTGAAAAAAGATCACCAGGTATAGTAAATGATACTCTATCTGCAGAATGTATTAATTTAGATTGTAAAGTTACTTTACCTAAAAATTCTGAGTTATTAGAATTTTCATATATACTTCTTTGATTTTTATTTGCTGTAGTTATAGCGGATTTATCAACATTTGCTTCTCTTGTATCTGCATATGGGCAGTATGAAATTATATCATCAAATGTTTGTTTTAAGAAAGTAACCGATCCAGGGTTATTATATAGTTTAAATTTTTTATTTTTTGTATTATAAGATGATATAGAATGATCTACAATAACATCAACCGCTGTATCAGGTTTTTTTGGATAAAATTGTACATTAGAAATATTCACAGGTGTTTTTGGTAATCCATCATACGCGAAGATTCCTAGGTTTCTAGTATAAGGAGTTCTTGTATCGTTAATTTCTATTTTTATAGCTGCAGATGGGATACTTTCGTATTTAAATATATTAGTTAATGATAATAATTTAAATTTACCAGCGTGCCGGTATAAAATTCCCGTATCTTTATGCTTTTTAGAAACATATTTTGACATTAAATCTGATAGCGCAGTTAAGGGTGATTGATTCCTGTGTAGGGTATATTCTGTTTTTGATATGCTATCATCCCATTTTTCTGTATTAATACTAGTTTGTTTATTTTTATCTATATCACAAAAAGTAGTTATTAAATTCGATATAGCGTCACTGACACTTACTTGTCTTTGTTCATTATTTAAATTAGAAATGTCCCCTTTTAGCATATTATTTGTTGACCAAGGTAATCTAGTATATGATAAGGACCCGTATTCAACATCTGCAAAATAATAATTTAACATGGGAGTTGTTCCTGTTTTTGTTTCTAGTATTCTTTTGACAATAAAGGTTTTTTCTAGTAGTGTACTGTCATTTCCATCCCGTATATGAATATGTATAAATTCACCACCAGTACCTGTTGATACATCATAGTTTGAATGTTGTATTTGATTTCCAATCGCTGGTCTTAATTTATTTTGTTGATCAGTTTCTATTAATTGAAGTTGACCCATAGCAAACGGAGACGTATAAATCGACTCAAACACAAGTTTACTAAAATTAGCTTTAGTAACACTTTTCATTTGAATTCTATCATTTATAAATTGTATAGAGATATTAAGATCTGTACCATTTGCATTTATTACAAATGTATCGGCTATTTCAGATTGTGATAATATATTATATACAGCTGAAGTTCCCATGGTATTATATTTTTATTTGTCGAGTTATTTCTCCTAATATTTTACTAACAAGCTCGGGTTTTAGTATTTTATATATTTTACCTACAATAGGGTTTTCAGTTGGATTTTTTATATCATTAACACAGCATATTAACCACCATAGATTTTGATCACCATATACCTGATGAGCAAATGTTGTCCATGGGATTTCTGCTGGTATATATTGTTCTGTATACACACTTGTCGAGAGATCTGTTGGGAAGGTAATCTTTTTTATAATATTATAAAAAAAGTACTTATCCGCTTTTGCCATTTTGAAGATGTTTTCATATCGAGTGTCAGATATCGAACGTAATCCTTTTACTTCATCTCGTGTTTTTTGTAAGTCTGTTATCATAATTTATCGCATTGGGCCTGGTCCTTGTGGTCTAGCATCCTTGTTAAGTGAATCTTTCCAATATAAAGGTGAATCACCACCGGGTGTTCCCACCGTCGGGGGATTCCCTTCCGGAAGAGCACCTGGCTCTTCACCGTATGATTGGTCGTAGTTAGGATCGTCCCATTTTCTTTGACCGGCTTGGCGTCCTTTAGCAGCGGCGGGAGTGTACATTATGTTACTTGTAACAGGATCTTTTATACTATCATACATGAAGTTTTTAGTTTCTGGTACAAGACTAGTTATTGTTAATTGTACTTCATATCCTTCTGGTATGATAACTGTAGATGTAATATCATCTGTAATTTGAACGTTTATAGGTCTTCTGGTTCCAATAAAATTAACATTTAATTTACTTATGTAACTCCATCTATAACTAAAAACTCCAGGTAATGATGCTTGATATATAACAGGAGGTGTTAATGCAGAATGAGTAATTCTATTCGGTAAATTTTGATAAAAAAGTAAATATATAAATCTAAAATTCTTTGCATATTGAGAGTGATTATCATACCGGGTATTATCAAGAAAAAAGTTAACATCATGGCTCGGTCCAGAATCTGGGTAAGACCATGTTTTTGCGAGATCGACACCGACTGCTGGTGATGCGAATGATACTAAATTAGCTATACTACTTACAGTACTTGCTATTTTGCTTCCTGAGTTTAGTGCCCATGAATTTGAAACTTGTTTATAATTATCTTCAAGGTATGGGAATTTGTATCTGAACCTCGTTGGACTTACACCGTAGGTATTTTCATAATCTTTTAAATGTTGCGGCCAATTCCAAGTTGTGTGGTTTAAAGTGGCTTGCTTAAAGGTTTCAAACTTCTGCCGCCAATCTTTTATAGTTTCATCTGCATTTGATGAGAAATCAAGAAATTGTTGACTTCTAAGAAATGATGTAATTATATTTTCTTTTCCGCTAAACACGCTGGACTCTCCGTCGGTAAAAGCCTTGGTCAGATCAGTTTTGCTGCCGTGTTCAGCGATGGCGATTCCTGTGGAGTCGCCGGCGACATGGCCTTCTCCTCCACCTAATGCTACTAAAGCTTTATTTATGCTAGTAACAACACCGGTATCTCCGACAAGTTGATTTAACGCAGTTGTTAAGTTATGAAAAAATGCCGGGGAAACTACTTGCATTTCTCTTAAAGAAATTGTCGGTGTATTTTTTATTAATAATTCATTTGATGAAGATTTTGTCCATCTAAAATCCTTAACTATATTAATTTCTTTCTCGGCTCTTCCTGGAGGTATTGCTACCTCCGCCATACTGTCAGATGTCCGATTTAAATCAATTACCTTACTGAATGCTTTAGTAGCAACACCACCAGTGCCAACTGCTTTTGCTTTACCTGGTTTAAAAAACTTAAATAATTTTTCGTCGTTTGGCATAATTAAATTTTCCTATCTATTCATTGATAACCTGGTCTTCAAGTACCTCCGAGACCTTAGGGGTATCGTCGCTCATTGCCGCGGCGGTCGCTGCCCCGATGCGGTCAGCACTAGCTTGATCTATTGTCATGGTTCCGTAAACGTTGTGGGGTATTTTGGCCTGCTCGAGGAGCATAAGTTGCGCCTCATTGCCGAGCATACTTTCCTTATAAAATTCCTTAACTTGATCCGGTTTATTGGCTACCTCAGCTGCCGCCGTTTCCGCGTCCATTTTTTCTTGGGCGTATATTTGCTGAGCATGATAATCCATGCCCTGCATCTTTGCAGCATACATCCAGTTCTGTTTTTCTGTCCACTCAGCTGCCGAGCCTTCTAATCCCATTCCTTCTTGACCTTTTGCAGTTGCCCACTCCGGACGACCGGTTCCGTACATCATTGCTGCCTTGACCGGAACCGCGCCAGGTTTCTTCAGCGCCAACCTAGCTTTTACAGCTGCAGTTGCTTTAGAATTAATTTTTGGGTCGCTTGAAGCTCTCGGTAAAACTACTCGATAATATAAATCCCATAATTCTTGATAAGAGTAATTTTCCCATAACCTAGCGACATTCCATTTTGTCTTTCCATTCGGTGAAAATTGTTTACCGTCACTTATTGCAACGATTTTTTCAGCAAGTTTTTTTCTATCGTTTGCTCGCTGTTGAACTTTAGCTCCATAAGCACCTTCCGTAATTGCATGTTTATACTTTTGAATATCTTTAAAGTCCTTATATATTTTCTGTTGATCTTCGGTCAACGCGGTCTTCCGCCCTTTCTTATCAACATTATACCATCGATATCCATACAATGAATTGTCATCTTTCACTCTCGTAGCGCCAGTTGCTTCCATCATTTGATTAAGGTCACCGACTTTCTCAAATTCTTCATGAGAAAGGAATTTTCCGGTTTTTGGATCTTTTACACTCTTGCCATATTTCTTTAATTTGGTTTCTGTATCATAGGCCAGATTTTTAAACTCTTTAAGCTCTTTTGCTTCTTGTTCCCACTTATCCGTTACCCACCAGTCTTTTACAATAGGCCAAATCATCCCGCCAATCTGCCAAACCGTCCAGCCCCATAATCCTATTGTTGCAAGAGTTCCAACACCGGTGGCGGCAGCGGCTAGACCGGTGACTACACGAGCTGCTGCTAGGTGTGCAATTTGTTTTGCGACTGCAACAGTCAACCCTTTTCTTATTGCTGCAGATCCAGCGGCCGCTCCAGCCGCTTTCGCTTTTCGACCAACGACTCCGCCCAATAGCTTTCTTAAAGCTGGTTCGCCAACTGTCCTGGCTGGAGTTGAACCCAACCCGTGGATTCCGCCAACGCCTCTCGTAGCGCCCCAAACAGTCCTTCCTCCGCTCCGCCAACTACCGGCAGCAACATTAGGGTTCCTTAATGTATGTCCAACACCAGCACGTACTCCCGAAACCATTCGAGTGGCACCGCCTGCAGCGGCGGCGCCCCAAGCGCCGATACCTCTAGCTCCGAGACCGAGTGCTGATCTACCTAAACTCGTTCCTACGAGCGCGGCTCCACCAGCGGCATAGCCAGGATTATCTAGACTCCAATCTAGTGCAGCACCTGCCATTCCTCCTCTACCTCCAAGATTCCGACGTAGCCAACTACCCTCACCAAAAGCTCCTTCTCGGAATCCCATGCTACTACCGGATTTCCAGTAATTTGGATCTATCAACCCAGCTGTAACTAACGCACCAATTAGCATTTTATGATTCCATACCGCTCGTGCTGGACCGAGAAGCATTGAAGCTCCTAACGCTGTTTTAATTGGGTTTCGTACAAATGCACTACCACCCATCCTTCTAATTAATTTTTCTCGTGCCCTATCAAATTTACGATCTCTTGTTACAGGTGAATCGTAAGTATCTCCTTTAAGCCGTCTTGAACCTGGGTCTAGAGTTTGTAAGAGTTTATTTTGAGTCTTAGTTAGTTTATTTGTGGCTGCCATTATCTTTGACATATCACCTAACTTAGTATCCATTTTCTTAAGAAAACCGTCAGTGACAGATGTTTTAGTATTAAGTTCTCCGATTTTAGTATCGAGACTCGTAATTGTTTTAGAGGATGGTATACCAGTAGCTATTTTATCTATTTTCTCGGTAAGAGCAGATGTAACTTCCTTAAAAGATTCAGTTATCTCTTTATTATTCTCTACAACGTCATTAAGAGCGTTTAATAATGTTACATCTCCATCATCCATATATTGATGTAATTATTTAATTGAGAAATCAATAAAAAGCAGTTATATCTGCTTCTAACTCTCGCACTGAGCCTACATCTTGTAGCATAGTTGTTAGTTTTTCAGATATTTGTCGCAAATGACTTACACTAAGAAGTTTAAATAATTCAAAGAATTCTGATATAGATAAATTTTCAATTAAAAATAGTTGTTCTCCTATTTTCATAGAATGTATAAACCGAAAAACATCAAAAAATATAACATGCATTCGGCCGCTCTCATCCTCTTTTTGATCTAATAAAAATTCTAAAATTTTATTTTCTTGTAATATATTAGGTTGAATGAAGTTGATTAATACTGGGGATTTATCAAGTTGTAATTCAAGTTGAGAGTCTTTCAATTCATCAATTAAATGTAAATTTAGTTTTTCTGGCTCAATAGAGCTAATATCAGATATCCAGTAATCAATAAGAAATAGTTTATCTTTATATGTAAAATTATAATCTCTGTGTAATGAACATATATGACGATTAACATATAAAATATATTTCAAAACAGCCGTATAGTCGTTATTACTATCCTCTATCTCTGCTTGTAAAGAAGATTGAAAATCAACATTTAACTTATTAATTGTAATTTCATCCCCATCCGGAATCTTAACGGTTGCTGTATATATATCTTTAAATTTAGTGAGAAGGTTGTTCATGTTTATTCAATGATTTTTGAATTAATTTTAAATAGTCTGCTATCATACTAGGCGTAATAAAATTAAAATCTTGATATGTAAAATTAAATTGTTTCATAAGCAGTAATTGTTGTTCTAATAATGTAGTATAGTTTTGAACAAAACACAGGTATATTATATGAATAATTATATCTTTACTGTATGTAAATCTACTATTGTATTTAGTGGTTACGTGATATATGTATGTTGTGTTTAGTTTTTTTATATATTCCTTTATATGTGGCATACATTTTTTAACTAAGGATAACGGTATATTATTATAGTCAGACGTATTAATATCTAATATTGTATTTTCATGTTGGATTTTTTTAATACAAGATGCAGGTAATATTAAATCTACATTGGGATATCCTATGGTAATATGGTAACCATCTATAGGATAAATAGTTTCTTCATAGGGAGGTAGATCTTTAAGAAAGTCTTTTTTATAAACTAGTAATTCTTTTTTATTTATTTGTAATTTTATACAATCACTTTCTTCTACAAATCGTTCAGATATACATTTTTGAAAAAAATCTATAATATTATTACTAGGTATTTTTTTAGTAGTAAGTGATAATACTTTATCATATTGTTTATATTTATAGAATTTAGAAATTTCTAAAACGTCGTTATAACTTATCATATTTATTGACCAGGATCTTCATCTTCTTCTTCCTTAGGATCTTCTCCTGCTCGTAGACCTTTCTGAATATTCGGCGGAACAAATGATTTTAGAGGATCGTCTGTTACGGTTGGAGTCTCGACACCGATACCAGTCCAATGAGTGGTCGTTATATTTTCAGAATCGTCTACCTCATCTCGTAAACCTTCTTGAAGGGTCGGTGGAACAATGGTACCGATGCCTCGTTCTGTAAGTTTCCTTTGTTCTACTTTTTGCTGTAAAAGATCAGCTCTTTTCTTTAAAGAATCATAACCAATAAAGTCTTTAACCATTTTATCTTTATATTCATCTGTTCTTTCTGTAAGTTTCCTTTGTTCTACTTTTTGCTGTAAAAGATCAGCTCTTTTCTTTAAAGAATCATAACCAATAAAGTCTTTAACCATTTTATCTTTATATTCATCTGTTCTGATTATTTTATCTGTTCTTTCTGTTTCTTCATATCCAGATCCTTCGCCAACATTACCACCTATTATACTTGATGGGTAAGGAGCGTTTGGATCTAAATTAGACAAATTCATATTCGGGTCAAATTCTGGTCTATTTGTTGGACTATCTGCACTTGGATTACTAAACACTGGTATACGAACATCATATTTAGAAAACCGCCAACCAACAGCTACGGATCCTAATTGTACATCTCCATCATATTGTCCGACATTTGCTGATTTTATTGTATATGGAATACAATCTTTATATGTATAAATTTTTGTAACTACTGGGCTTATGTTATTTGAGAGACCAGCTTGTGAGGCATCAGCTTCAGCAGCAGCTTCCATAGTAGAATTACCAGGACCTATAGGTTGAGTTGAAATTGGACTATCTCTAAGACTAGATTTTTGTTTTGCTATAAAATATATTGTAACGTCAGTTGATAGTGGTACATCTATATTACCGTATACACTGTATAATTGAATCCACGATCTAAATAAGGTATCTATAATACTTACATTAGTTTCTGAGAATTGTATATCTAAATTATTATCAGGATACTCCCTGCTTTCCATAAATGGACCAACTGGTAATAATCCATTAATTAATTTACCTCTATTATTTACACTTGTCGTTTCTGTAGTAAGATCAACACCAGTGGCTAAAAACATATAACCATCAAAGTATTTTTTAAAAATTGTATTTTTTGCTAGATCTAATCCAAATGGGTTCACGTTTGAATTAGTTCGTACTCCTAATTCACGTACCTTTTGTTCTGTTATAGCTCCGGGTACATGTTTAATATTAACTAGAAAGAAATTTTGCGCGGCAGGGAACGTCGCGAAGTCAGTTAATAGTTCATAGAACTTTTGTCTAAGATTAAATGCTCCAGAAGGCTCTAGAATTGCCATGTAAATATTTAAGGCAATTAACCTAATACGGCCCCAGCTAATTTACCAATAGCATTAACAGTACCACGTATGGCAGGATCTCTCCTAAAGAATTGATATGCCATAGTAATAGTTACTG
>Ga0080013_1003684_pt1 | contig 15796 bp, 11 predicted proteins | sample ETNvirenome_6_85_FD_69236 | JGI IMG/M metagenome (GOLD analysis project Ga0080013, IMG submission 69236) | Marine viral communities from the Pacific Ocean - ETNP_6_85 (SPADES assembly) (version 2) | ecosystem: Environmental > Aquatic > Marine > Oceanic | place: Pacific Ocean | collected 2013-06-19
TTATTCACATAAATTCATATGGCCTATCCTACTTATGCTGTGTCCACAGAACTGGATGCTGTTAATCAAATACTAAGCTCAGTGGGACAGGCTCCTGTCACCACACTCAACCTTCAGAACCCTGAAGTTTCTATAGCTCTTAATACATTAAGAGAAGTAAATAAAACAACACAAGCTGAAGGATGGACCTTCAACATTGAACGACACTATAAGCTGACAGCGGATGCTGTTACATTTAAAATTGAATACCCTTCTAATGCTTTATCTATAGACACATATAAGTATCAACACTTCGATGACTTCAACCCAGTCAGACGTGGTGGGTTCCTATATGACAGGAATGAACATACATATGAATGGAAAGATGGTACAGATCCACGTGTATTAACTTGTGATATTATATGGTACTGGGAATTCAGTGATGTACCACCTGCTGTTCAAGCATATATAACTGCTAAAGCTGCTGTATTATGTGCTATAAGAATGATAGGAGATGGGAATTTATCTCAATTATTACAGAAAACTGAATTTGAAACTAAAGCAGCCGCTTTAGAATACGAAACACAACAAGGTGACTTCTCTATCTTCGGATGGAAAGATGCTGAGGATTATCATAACAGCTATCAACCGTTTGCTGCATTACAACGATGAGTACAATTAAACAAAATATCCCGACTTTTTTAAATGGTATATCACAACAACCAGATAAGAAAAAGATACCCACTCAATTAAAGGATGCTATAAATACATACCCTGACTATGCATTGGGTATGTTAAAGAGGCCAGGTGGTAAGTTTATAAGTAATTTAATAAATGCAGAAAATGTAAGCACTACTATAACATCAGCAACTCATAATGGTGTTGGAGATGGTAGTAGAACTGGTGGTAGATACGTATCAGTAGCTACTACTGGTGGGACAGGATCAGGAGCAACCTTTAATGTACATGCTACTGTCGCAGGTGAGGTATCTACTTTTACTCATAATGGAGTAAGCGATACTGATAGAACTGCAGGTACATATTATGTAGCTAATGCAGCTGGAAGCGCCTCAGGTACTGGATGTGATTTGAAGGTTGTAGTTGATTCTATAGGTAGACCTAGTGTATCATTAGATGTACGGAACAGTAAAACAGGTGGATCTGGTTACAATGCATCTGGTGAGACAATAACTATTGCTGATTCATCCTTAGGAAGTGGTGGTGCATCAACAGTTGTCCTTACAATTACTGCAATTAAATCATTAGGTGTTGACGTTAGTCTATCATCTGGTGGTAAAGGTTATGTAAAAGATGATGTTTTAAGTATTGCTGATTCAGTATTAGGAAGTGGCGGAGGAGCTGCTATTACAGTTACTGCTTACTCAGTAGATACTTATGGTAAGTGGTTCTCTATACTTAGAGATGAGAATGAAAAATATGTAGGACAATATGCTGACGATACTTTTAAAATATGGAGCTTACTAGACGGTAGCCCAAGAACAGTAGATATGGGTGACGATGCTGGTGTGCCTAGTGGGTGTAACTACACTAACATGCAGACAGATTTACTTGCTTATAATACTGATGTATCTGATACAGCAAATGCACTTATTGATTTAAATACTAAACAATCTACTTACACTGAAACCAACGATGGTCAGAGTACCACTAGAGTTAATCACTGGGATACAGATCTTACTTATGATACCAGCGATGGTACTGTAGTAGAATCAATAAAGTCTGGAATCTTTCAAGAAGAAACAAACAATAGATATACTGTTAAGAAAGATGGTGTTATCAAAAATGTTTCAGCAGAAAATATTTCAGGACCAGTACTAACTTTAGAACTAATTAGTGGAGGTACAGGTTATTCTGCTACTACTGCTGCAACAACTTCGTCAGGAGCTGGTACAGGATTAACCGTTACCTATACAGTAACAGGTGGTGTCATTGACATGGCAACTACTGTAGCTAATGGAGGAGGTTCAACATCTTCTACCGGATATAAGATAGATGAAGTTATCACTATCTCAGGTGGTGGAGGTAATGCTACATTTAAAGTCATCGCACTAACTTGGGAGAAAGGTTCAGAGATGACATCTGAGCATCCTCACATAGCATCTACAGGTCAGAAGGTATATCAACTTATCGAAGTTGTAGCTGCAACACATACAGCAGGGCAATTATCTACAGCTAATACTAATATGGGTACAGCACAAACAGCTTATAATACTGCTGTTACTGCTGAGGCTTCAACTAAAACTGCTTATAATTCTGAAGTAACTAATTGTGTAATACCAGGCTTACCTAGTAATGGTTATTTACGTGGTGCTAGTGCTGCTGATATTGAATTAGTTACTTTGAATGACTATACATATGTATTAAATAAAAAGAAAACTGTTGCTTTACAAGATGATTTAACAGATCCTGTATCAACTGATGCGTTTATTGTCATTGCTGTAACTGCTTATAATTCTAAATATGAAGTAATTATAAATGGTGTATCAATTGCTTATACAACAGCAGAAGACGCAGGCGCAGGCGATGCTGACGCTACTGTTATAGTATCTAATTTGGTTACTGGTATAAACGGTGCAGGCGGTGCTGCTGCAAGTTGCGTAGCTACAGCTGTTGGACCAGGTATCCATGTAACACTTGTGACATCTATTGCTGTAGCTGGTGGGCCACAAGGTGGCGCTATATATTCATTTATAAATCAAATATCAGACCTAAGTTTACTACCTTTACAATGTGTACATAATTATAAAGTAAAAATAATCAACAGTACTAACATTGATGCTGATGATATGTGGGTCAAGTTCGAATCAGGCTCTAGTAATTATGCATCAGGTACAGGTTCGTGGGTTGAATCTAATGAACCTGCTTCTCAATATAAACTAGACCCGGCTACTATGCCTCATCAATTAGTACGTGAAACTGATGGGTCTTTTAAATATAGTGAAATTGTATGGGAAGATAGAGATGTAGGTGATGATGTAACTAACATAGTACCTTCCTTTGTTGGAAGTACTATTAGAAATATGTTTTTCTATAGGAACCGTTTTGGTCTCTTAAGTGGTGGTAATGTTATATTAAGTAAGGCTGGTTCATTTTATGATTTCTGGAATGGATCTGCTATGGTAGCTACAGCTGACGATCCTATCGATATATCAGCTTCATCAACCAAACCTGTATTCCTTAATTATGTTAAGACTACAAGTGCTGGTTTGGTTATGTTTAGTGATACTGAACAATTCCTATTATCAACTGACTCAGACATCTTAAGTCCAGAGTCTTCTAAAGTTAATACGTTGTCTGACTACGAATGTGATACCAATATACCAGCTATAAATCTAGGAACATCTTTAGCTTTTCTTTCTAAAACTCCTTTATATTCTAGGTTATTTGAGTTAGCTAATATCAGTACAACTGATCCTCCTACTTCATTTAATACAACAGGTATTGTACCTGAATTAGTACCTTCTACTATAGATAATATAACAGGCTCGCCTGGTATGAGTATAATATCATTAGGTACTACAGGGAGCAGCACTCTATATCATTATAGATTCTACCAAACTGCTGAGAAAAGGGTAGCTTCTACATGGTATAAATGGGATTTAACAGGTAATTTAATTGATCAATTCTTTGATATAAGTACGTTTTATACAGTAATAAGTGACGGTACTAATGTATCTATAATGTCATTTGACCTTAGACAAGCTAGTGAAGAAGGCTTCCTTACCTTACCTACAGGTGAAAAGACTGATGTATGTATGGATTATTATAACACTAATCCTTATAGAACATATACTAGTGCTACTGATATAACTAGGGTATTCTTACCGTTTACTCATGTATCAGGGAAGAAACTAGCAGTCGTTGCTTTGGGTGGTTATGTTGGTGGTGTTACACCTGGTGGTGTAGGTGCTATATTATACCCTACTGTAGCTGGTTCAGCTGGTTCTGAATATGTAGATATTAGTGGAGATTATAGAGGAAAGAATATAATTATCGGATACATATATACAATGACAGTTGACCTACCTAAATTCTATTATAATAGTGGTGACCCGCAATCAGGTAAAGCTGATTATACATCAGATTTAATTATACACCGTGTTAAAGTATCAACAGGTCTAAGTGGACCAGTCAAGTATAATGTTAATTTAACTGGTATACCAGATAGATCTCAAACAGTTAGTGCGATTATGCCGTATACATATACAGCAAATGATGTTGCAATGGCAGCTGAAGGTGTACACGAAGTATCAGTATATCAACGAAATGAAAATATTTCATTCAGTATCATAGGTGATACTCCTTTACCAGTAAGTCTATTGGGCATGACTTGGGAAGGTAAATATAATAACAAATTCTATAGTCATGTATAAAGGAGGAAATTAATTATGGCGATAGGAGCATTAGCACTACCTATTGCGTCAGGCGTCTTTAGCGCCATGGGCAACTTAAGTAATACTAGTAGAGCACGGAGAGCTCAACAAGAAGCAGCAAATCGTCAATATGAATTACAACAACAGCAACTAGCAAACCAAACAGCTCAGCAAGCTTATGCTCATGAGTTTGACTCTATAATGCTAGATATTGAGAATCAAAGAACTCAAGAAGAATTTAATATTAAACTTGATCTCTATGATGATCAATTGCAAATCAACCGTGATGCAGCAAATAGTGCTTATGGAGCTGAACAATTCAGATTAAATGAATTGATGCAGCAAGCAACCTTGAACAGAAATAGAATGTTCCAAGAGGTGCTTCAAGTACAAGGTGCTCAAGCTGCACGCGGTGAATCTGGTAATAGATCGAGAGCTAGAGCTGATTTAATTAATTCACTTGGAGAATTTGGTCGAGACCAAGCTGAATTTGATAAGACTGTATATAGTGCTAAGTGGGCTCATAAGCAAAGGATGGGAGCAATAGCTGGACAACACGCTAATGCTAACTATAGTGCATGGACTCAAATTGCTATCGCTCCTATGAATAAACTACCTGGACAAGGTGCCGGACCTACTACAAGGAACACAGTTGGACCAGCAAGTATTAATACTCAGATAGGCTTTGGTGATTATATGGGAGCTCTTTCAGGTGGACTTCAAACTGGAATGATGTTCGGCCAATTAACAGGCGCATAAAGTTATGACAAAATCAAATTTTAAATACAACTCTGGTCAAGCAGGTGGCACCTTATTCAAACCTTCAGAAAAAGATACGTCTTACAGACCTTTTGATAAACAAGCAGCTTCTCAACCTATCCTAGATTCTTTACGAAAGAAGACTGAAGTTGAAGTAGGTAATGTTAAAAGAACTGGCGACCGTTTTCTTACTACTAAGAAAATTGAACATGCGAACGAAGAGTTTACAGCTAAATACAATGCCGGTATTAAAGATATTAATACTCAAATTGCATTAGAGCAGTTTGCAAAGATTTCATCAGCTGCGAAGAACATAGGTATGTTTGCTGCTGAACAATATGTAAAAGGGGAGAAGAGAAAAGCCCATGCAGTTGGTGTAAAACTTGCCAAAAAAGATCCAAACGTCTTAAAGGATTTTTTAAATATGAGAGAGCTTTTCCATAAACGGAAAAGGACTGAAGCAGAAAATGCTAGGTTAAATGCATGGAAAGTGCTCATAAATGATGGTGATCCTGGGTTAGCAAATGCTATTCTTGACGCACGTGGATACACTAAACTAGCCGTTAATGAAGCAGCGAAAGGAGCGATTATACAAAACCTACCTCAACGTTTTAACGATGCAATAGATAACAAGGTAAAGTATACATTAAACGAACTAGGTGCCTTGATACCCGGAGTATCTGAGTATGAGGCAAAAAAATTTTATCAAGCACAGGAAGAAGGGAAGTTTATAAATGATGCTCTAGAAGATATTTCTGATCAACCTTTAGGTTATCAAGAAATACAGAAGTTATTAAAGGATAAATTTGGTAACGAACCTATTCAATTTATAGGTGCTATTGATAGTATATATAGATCTAAAGCAGAAGGTCTGCTACATACCGAACTTCTTGATCAAGGGTATACTACTGAGGAAATCCTTGAAGATTTTGAACCAGCAATAAATTTAGTACGTAACAACGCTGCTTTAAATGCTCATACAAAGCAAACGACAGAGTTACGTAGTAACATGTCAGATCTAAAGTGGGGAAGTATAAGAACTATTTTTCAAAAAGCTTTAGGTCAAGGTTCAGATTATGCTACTAAACTAGTAGATGAGCAGGTTAATAATGATTGGGAAGGTTTCCCTGGAAACACAGAAAAAGAGAAGAGAGCTGCTTCAAGGATGGCTAAACTTCAAATCATTTTAAAACTTCATGAGAATGATGAAGGATCCGTTAATCCAGTTGAACTTGCAGGCTTCTTAAGCGGAACTGTACCCAGAGGTAAAGGTCAAATACCTCTAAGCAAAGCATGGGCTAAGGAATTAGAAGCACTTGATTTTGAAAACAAAATCCTTGCACACGACTTGCGAAAACGTGGCTATGCAAAAGCTACTTTAGAAAATAAGAAGAAAGCATTTTATGCTGCGGCAGCTGATTTTGTAGATCTGACTGGACGAGCTATGTCTACAGAGGATGCAAAAACTTATGCTAGAGCAGGCGCTTCGAAAGGTTATGGTACAGAAGATGAGTTGCTGTTAGGGCTTACACAAAAGATGCCTACTCAGTTAGGTGGAAGTATAAAAGCTTGGAAAACAACTATACAAGACGATTACAGGAAAGCACCTAGTGACCTTAAACGTTCAGATTATATAAATAAAGGTGTCCCAGAACAAGTATTTGATGATCCTGAGATATCAAAACTCTTTGCTGATAAGGCTTCTTCTGTGATAACTTATAAAACAAGGGGAGCTATAGAAAAGGATCTTAGAGAAAAATATGCAAAGACGTATCAAGACTGGAATGGGGAAGGGATACTACCTGATGGAGCAGATTATGCAGGTGCTAATATTTACGATAAATTTTTTAAAAGCGAATTCAAAGAGGTAACAGTAGAATTCTCTCGTCAAAGTTTATCCCAAGATGCACTTATAGATAAAACAAAGCGGAGAGTGTGGAAACTCCTTAAAGATGAAGACAATCGAAAAGGTTTATTAGTAGAACCTACTGAACTTGAAAGAAGAAACAAAAATAGAAACCTAAGATCCAAACAAATTGCAAGCAGTAAAACAGGTCGTGCCGATCAATTTGTATTCAGTGAATTTCAACCGAAACTTAAGTGGTATAACGAAGTATGGATACCTAAGTGGCGGGCATCTGGTGGGGTAGGCGATCCTCTAGAAAGCTTTTCCGAAGATACAATGTGGCCAAATCCTAACGAAGGTGGTAAATTAGTGTACTTCTTTACTGAGGCAGAGCGAGATATGGCTAAACATGCTGATGCAGGTGGAGTAACGAATTTTATGCGTTTACAACAGAAAGCGTATGGAGATCCAAAGTTAAGGCACACAATAGCATTACCTGGGATTTCTGATAAACTGAGTAACAGGTTACATCAGATACCAAATAATGTAGCTGATGAACTCGTACAATTAAGCGAAAAGATAAACCCAACTCTCCTTGGTCAACCAATGAATAAGCAAAATCCTGAGACTTTCTTTACTGAAGTATTAGGGGTTGATCCTGCAAAGTTTGAAGCAAGATTACAAGGAATGAATACAACTACATCAGCATATTATAAATCATTTCTAAAACAACTAGGTGTAAAAAATGCTGACAAACTAGATGCAAATGTAATAGCACAGATGTATAAAGTACTATACAACTATTTTGGTGATGAAATGTGGCCTGAAGGTACGTTTAAACGACAAGACAAAATGAGTTGGTCGCCTCCATTCAGCAACGCTGAGACAATCTTCAATTTCATGAGAGCAAAATGAGGTACCTAATATGACAGATAGTTACACACGGCTCTATGATAGAGAATTTGAACAAGAAAAAGATGCTCAAATAGATCAAATAATAGAGAAACGGCAAGCAGCTGAGGAACTTAAACAAGAAAAAGAATTACAACAAGCTGCAGAAGACGAACAGAAATCACAAGAGTTAGCTGCTCCACACGCTACTAAAGAAGCAAAAGATTTTGGATTAAGAGAGAACTTAACAGAACTGAAGAATGCCATTACAGGTGGTACTAGAGATACATTAAGCTCCTATGCCACATTACCAGAACGTGCAGCTGATATAGCATCAGGTGCAATGGTCAGTGAGATACAACAAAAAGGACAATATACACCTGGTTTCAATCCTCTTGGTGGAGATTTAAATCCTATCACTAAAACATGGTGGGGTCAATTCATAAGGACTGGTGTGCACTTTGGTACAATGGCTATACCTATCGTTGGATGGGGTGGAGCTGTTGCTAAAGGTACAGGTGTATTTGCAAAAGCTGCTCAGATGACCGTAGCTAGTTCTAACTGGCTTGTCAAAGGTGCATCTATTGGTGCAGTCCAAGATTTATTCTCAGAGTATTCACAAGATGCTAATGGACTTCAAGTATTAAGAGATAGGTTTGGTTTTATTGATACCCCATGTACAACTAACGATGGAGATCACCCAGCACTTCAAACTGTAAAAGCTGTATGTGAAGGTATGGGTATAGGCCCTCCTATTGAGAGTACATTTAGAGCTATAGGTAGAGTTAGGTTTAAAAAAGGTTTAACCAATAATCCTACTAATGATGTTTTAAAGAAGGTTGACGCTATTCAAAGCGGTAAGCTACTTAAAGCAGAAAGAGCAGCAAAGGTAGTTGTAGAAAAAACTCTTAGAGATACTACACGGCAAAAGCTTTTCAATAAAGGAATAGACTTTGATAAATTGAAACCTGAAACTCAAATTGAACAAATGCAAAAAGTTCAAAAAGCAAGTAAAGGTAATAAATTTAGCACTTGGTCTCCTGAATGGGAAGATAACATGGCTCGTGCAGAACGTAAACTGCTTGAGAATCAGAAAAGTATAGAAGCACAAACATTAGAAAAAGCTGAAGTAGAATCAAGTGATCCATCAGTACGTGGTCATAACAACAAACCAGTAGTTAAACCTTGGCAAGGTTCTCCTAACTCAACAACTAATCCTTATGATGGTTTAAAAACTCTTAAAAGGATTGAGTATGAGTGGTCTTCTATGGATGAAGGTTCAGTAGGATCTTTAGTTACTCCAGCTGCTGCAGAAGCATTAGCAGAAGCAGGTTCAGGAGCTAAAGGTATAAATAATAAAATTGCTAAAGAACTATTTGGTGACCCACGTTATCAAAAACTGTTAACAGACCTAGCACAGAAAGGAGAATCTATACAAAGTGTCTATGGTGATGCATTTGAAAGAATGCAAGAGATCATTGGTGGCCGTAACTCAGGTGATTTACCAACTGACGAGTTCTGGAAACCAATTATTGAAAGGTCAGGACTTAAAGATGGTTGGGCTACTTGGGCTACTGAAGAGGTATTAGCTGCTAATCTAATACAAGAATCTCTATTTAAACAGTTAAGAGCTAGAGCTATAGCTGCAAGAGAATTAATAGACTTTGATAATTTAGATGATGCAGACGGGCCTCTTAAATATATTAGAGATAATCTTATAGTAGGACAAGAGCAGATTCAAAGATCTCGATTCCTACTAGGAGGAGAGTATGATGAGATGCTTAAACAGAAGGGTGGTAAGAAACTTGCAAACCAACACTTACTTGATATACATCAACAAGCTAAGAATCAAGTTGATATGATGTTTGATTTAGCTTGGCAAGCACCTTCAGATGATTTATTAAGAGCCTTCTTAGAAGCATTCTCAATGTCCAATAAGATTAATCATTGGCAAGATTTCGATGCTTATATGAAACATAAACTATTAGGTCATACAGGGCCTGATGGTGTAAGGCAGACAGGAGCCCTTGTGAAAGAGCTTCAAGGTGTTATGGTAAATAGTCTACTGAGTGGACCTAAGACGCCTATCAGGGCTGTCATGGGTACCTCTACAGCTACATTCCTACGACCTACATCTCAGATATTAGGTGGAGCTGGAAGATATCTTGCTACTGGATTCACAGATGACTCTACATTACGTAACGGATTAGCAGAACTTAATGCTATGAGACAAGCTATACCAGAATCATGGGATTATTTCAAGCATCGTCTTAATGGTTATTGGGCTGGAGAATTATCGACAGTTAAGAATAGGTATGCAGAGTATACATTAGATGATCAGCAATGGGATTTAATGAAATATTGGGCTGAAGATAGTGGCAGAGCTAGTGACGGAGAGACTGGTGCATTCCGTTTAGCTAACGTTTCTCGCTGGCATAACCAGTCTAATTGGTTTGCTTATACTATGAAACTACTTGCTGCTACTGATGATGGCCTTACCATGATCTTAGCACGAGCTAGATCTAGAAGTAAAGCACTTATGGGTGCTATGGAAGCACAGACTCAAGGACTCATACCTGATATCAATCCAGCTGTAATAAGAGAATATGAAGCTAGATTACAAGATGAAATCTTTGATCCAAAAACAGGTGTTGTTAATGATAACTTATTAGCATATGCTAGAGGTGAGGTTACACTTACTAAAGATTTAACTGGATGGGGGCAAGTATTAGATACTATGTTTAGTACATACCCACAAACTAAACCATTCTATATGTTTGCTAGAACTGGTATCAATGGTTTAGAGTTAACCATGAAGCATACACCAGGTTTTAATTTATTTGTTAAAGAGTTTAGAGATATAGCATTAGCAAGACCTGATACGTTAGATACTGTTATTAAATATGGTATAGAGAATGCACAAGAACTGAAGAATGCTAAAGATCTACAAATGGGTAGATTAGCTATTGGTTCAGGTGTTATATTCTCAGCTGGTCAAGCATACTTAGACGGCAAGCTTACTGGTAATGGGCCTACTGATCTCAAAACACGTAGAGCATGGGAAGCTGCAGGCTGGAAACCACGTCAAGTCCAATTAGGTGGTGTATGGGTAGGGCATGAATCCCTAGAGCCATTCACTAGTATCCTATCCTTTATTGCAGACCTTGGAGATAATCAAAGGTTATTAGGTGATGAATATGTGGAAAGAGGTCTTACTAGTGCTGCATTAGCACTTTCAAAAGGTATGATTACTAAAACATACCTACAAGGATTAACTAGTTTAACTGATTTATTTAGCAATAATCCTAAGAAGATAGAACGTATTATACCTAATATATTAAATGGATTTGTACCTTCTTCTACATTAAGAAATGATATTGGTAAAGTTCTTAACCCTTATATGAAAGAACTTAATTCAGACTTTGAAGATACTCTAAGGAGTAGAAACCAATTAATGGAATATGTTGTAGGTGAAGACGATAGACTTCCTATTAAATATGATATCTTAAATGGAAGCCCTATTAATGATTGGAATGTACCTACTAGATTATTTAATTTTATTAGTCCTGTAAGTATAAACTTTGATCAATCACCAGGTCGCAAGTTCTTATTCCGTAGTCAATTTAATATAAATTTAGCTACGACAACAGCACCTAATGGTATATCTTTATCTGAAAATGCTGAACTACGATCTGAATTCCAACGTCAAATAGGTATACAAAACTTAGAACTACAATTAGAGAAGCTTTCTAAGAGACCTTCCGTTATAAAATCTTTGAAAATAATGGAGCAGGATATAGCTGCAAATAGACATAAAGTAAAGCCTGGGCTTAATCCTATGTCCTATCAACATAATAAATTGATATCACAATTATTTAGAGAGGCTAAAATAAAAGCTTGGGCTAGGATGAAAACTAATCCTAATGTTATTCGCCTTATGGAAGCAGCACGGCAACAGCAAATTGCTGATAACCTTAGAACAAAAAACCCTGAAAGAAGCAGATCAGCATACGACGAGGCAACCGAATTACTCCAAATGACTAATAGGTAACATGGCATACACAATTGAAAATAACTATACAGGAAACGCGTCCACCACGCTGTATTCCTTCACATTCCCATATTTAGATACAACTGACATCAAGGTCTCTTTAGACGGAGTTGATCAGACACTTACAACACATTATACATTAGCCAGTCCTACCCAAATTAGTTTCGTATCAGCACCTGGAAGTGGTGTTGCAATTAGAATATATAGAGATACTGATATCTCTAACTTACAATCAGAGTTCTTCTCTGGTTCTGCTATTAGAGCACAGGATTTGAATGATGACTTTAACCAGACATTATACGTATCTCAGGAGACTCAAGGCCTAGTTGCAAGTATGTGGAACGATAATACTGAGACGATTACTAGTTCTGAAACTTGGTTAGATAGTGATGTACATATAGCCACTTGTGCAGCTATCGAAGATAAAATCAATTTGATAACATCAGGCGGAGTCTTCACAGCATCTGACCCAACTAAAGTTGCATTGGACGGTTCTAATAAAATGACCGGTACAAATGCTTTAGGATTACCAGCAGGTACGAATGCACAACGTCCGACTGGTGGTTCTACACCTGCTGTAGTTAACGGTATGTTTAGGTACAATACTGATAGTAGTTCTTTCGAAGGATATGCTGCAGGAGCTTGGGGTGCTGTTGGTGGAGGAGCCACAGGACCAGGCACTGATGCAATATTCTGGGAGAATGATCAAACAGTAAGTGATGACTATACAATAACAAATAACAAAAATGCAGGTAGCTTCGGACCTATAGCCGTAGCAACAGGTAAAACCGTCACCGTTGGTGCCGGAGAAGTATGGACGGTGGTTTAACTTATGGCAATTACAATTGATGGTGATGGAACAATCACCGGACTTAGTGCAGGTGGATTACCTGATAATAGTGTCCAAACTGCAGATATTGCAGATGATCAAATAACACTTGCTAAGTTAGCAGGTGGTACAGATGGTCAAATTATTACTTATGATGCTAGTGGAAACCCTGTAGCAGTAGGACCAGGTTCAGATGGACAAGTACTGACATCAACAGGTGCCGGTTCTCCTCCGGCTTTTGAAGATGCAGCTGGTGGAGGCAAAGTTGTTCAATATGTATGGGCAACTGATAATACAAATGTTACAGCTTCTTCCAATACATTGATGGAGATAATGGATGCAACTATTACTCCAACTAGTTCAAGTAATAAAATTTTGGTTCAATGCTTAACACATGTTTATTCAGACGCTGGTAGTTATGGTTTTTATGGAGGTTATATCAAACGAGGAGATCTCGCTGGAACTACTATTGCAACATATAGTGGAGGTATAGTTACTAGTCACGATATTGAAACGATGGTACCAATTTGGTGGTTAGATGAACCTAATACGACTAGTGCTACAGAGTACACATTAACGTTGTCTAAGTGGTCTAGTAGTACAACCAGCGTGACGACGGGTAGTTACGCAAACTCAATGTTATTATGGGAGTTAGAAGGATGAAAAGAAATTTTGACGGTAGTGTCACATTTGAAACTTCTGATGCACTTCTATCCTTAAAACCTGAAGCGAAATGGGTTTTACGTGGTGATACCTTAACATGGAAGGATGATAAGCAAACTGAACCTACAACATCACAAATAAATACAGAGGTAGCAAGGTTACAAACAGAATATGATGGTAATAAGTATCAAAGAGATAGAAAAGATAAATACCCTGAGATTGGAGATCAACTCGATAACCTCTATAAGGACATACTCGCTGGAAAGGTCGACTCAACGGGTGAATTTGCGAAAGCAATTAAAGCAATAAAAGATGCAAATCCTAAACCATGACAGGAAAAGTAAAATTAATATCCGCAGGTGGCGGATCGGTATCATTAGCGACACCCTCAACAGGTAGTAATAGAACATTAACATTACCAGATGCTGACTTAACAATACCTGCAACTAACTCTAGTGGTACGTTAACAACACAAGGAGATACTCTTTATAGAGATGGATCTGGTATACAGAGACTAGCTAAAGGAACTGCAGGTCAAGTTCTAAAAATGAACGCTGGTGCTACAGCCCCTGAATGGGGTACAGATGTTGGAGGAAAATGTCTTCAACATAAATATACAAAAACTTACTATTCCGCTTATACTGCATGGCCTACTTCTGAAACTGATATTTCAGGAGCTAGTATTGCAATGACTAAGCAGTCATCAGGATCAAGTAAGTACATCTTTCGTATTAACTATCATATACGGTACCAAGCTGGCAGTGTAAATGGTTGGGTTAAAATATTCAAAGGATCTAGCTGTATTGATAGTGATATGGATTCTAACTATGGTATGGGGTTTTTACACTCTCCAACAAGTAGTCTGAATCAGACTTATTCACAGATGTGGATTGACGATGCTGCGACTGATACGTATAAATTAAGGCATATTGCTTCTAGTACTAATAATCAGTTCGAGAGGAAGTCTTGGCTCTGGTTTGAAATAATGGAGGTAGAACCATAATGGCTAACGAAATACAAAAAATAGATGCATATTGGTCCTTAAAACCTGATGTAGGTACTTACGGCCCTGTTGATGATCCTATATGGCCTTCAGGAGCAGGTACACCTCCAACTGATTCAGAAATCAATGCGGAGGTAACAAGATTACAGGCAGCGTATGATGCTAAGAAGTATCAAAGAGATAGAGCAGCCGAATACCCTAGCGTGGTCGATCAGCTAGACGACATCTACCATAATGGTATAGATGCTTGGAAGGCAACAATTAAAACAACCAAAGACAAGTATCCTAAACCATGAGTCAAATAAAAAATAATGAGATTACCCATACTGGTAATTCAGGAACTTCTAATATAGTATTAGGATCTTCAGGTCAAGTTACGATGGCTGGTGACTTTACACCAAGTAAATTAAAATTAGGATCAGATGCTGCTGGTGATACAATGTACTCTAATGGTACACAGTATGTTAGATTAGCTAAAGGATCAGCTGGACAAGTTCTAAAAATGAACGCTGGGGCTACGGCTCCCGAATGGGGTGCAGCAGGTGGAGGTAAGGTTGTAGGATTATCTATTGGTAATTCAACTACTAACAATGAGAGTGTGAGTGGAGCTACAACATGGACATTAGTAGGACCACAGATTACATATACGGCAGCGAGTTCAAGTAACAAATTAATCTTCCTGCATAATCATCACATGACGGTTGAAGACATGACTTGGCGGATGGCCTTATTCAGAGATGGTACAAGCGGGACTAATCTTTATGAGATGACAACTCGTAATCAATCTGCTATATGGCAGGCAGATCAAGGTATCAAAGTAGCTGCTGCTGATGCACCAGACACAAGTAGCCATACTTATCAGTTTGCTATCTATAGAGATGATGGATCAGATGAGAGAATTAAATACTCACCAAACGCTACGAGTACTGGAAGTCAGGTGATTCTGCTAGAACTAGAACCCTAATGTCCATCATCCTCCCAACCCCTAACCTACCAAAAGGTCTAGACATCCCTCAGCTGTACCTGAGACAGCCTACAGCAGACGTTCCGTCCTTCAGGCCTATCGTAGTACCCCCAGCTGATTTAGAACGCCCTGAGGAGGTTCAGGAGGAGGAGAGTGAAAAGACAGAACAACCAGAACCACCCAAGCTAAAGATACCTGTAATAGACATACAGATGCCACTACCTGAAACAGCGGTAGTGGTGACAGCTGTAACAACAGCAGTAATAGCAGTGACAACTACAACTATTACTCAATCTTTATTTGAACCGATCAAGAAGAAGGTTCAGAAGCAACTCCAATCTAAAGTTGATGCATGGAAGAAAAAGAAGAAGGAAAAGGAAATCTCCTTGACCGAATCAAAGGAAAGCGAGGAGAGTT
>Ga0080013_1003685_pt1 | contig 15793 bp, 8 predicted proteins | sample ETNvirenome_6_85_FD_69236 | JGI IMG/M metagenome (GOLD analysis project Ga0080013, IMG submission 69236) | Marine viral communities from the Pacific Ocean - ETNP_6_85 (SPADES assembly) (version 2) | ecosystem: Environmental > Aquatic > Marine > Oceanic | place: Pacific Ocean | collected 2013-06-19
AAGAAAAATTGGGTTAACGGCAAAATTTAAACTTCGTCGCTTCTAATTATTATGGAGCACGAATACCATGAAAAAAACAGATAATTATCTTGATGAAGCGATTGAGAATATTAGGAAAGATCGTGAGATCACAAAAGATCTGTTACACGATTTAATTGTATACTTAAGCAAAGACGAAGCACGCCACACGGAAGTCGGCACCGTCGCAGCTAAGTATGTTGAAACACTCCAGCGTTCGAACGAGCAACTCGTTAAATTAGTGACGCTGTTGGAGAAAAAGAAAGGTACATCGGACGGACTTACTGACGATGATAAATCAGAGATCTTTGATTTGCTTAATGGAGAACACTGATGGGTGTGCTGGAAGTTTTTGGTGGACCTTTTAGGGATTCTGATCAAGAGAACGCTAAAGAACAAAGAGAAGAAAATGAGCGAGTTATTAATGAAACAAACCAATATGCTCGTTTTATTGATGAACTTGTAAAAATATTTGGGTCAGGACAGGAAAATGTTTCTCAAGACACTGATGAAATAACTACCTCTAGTAAATTTAACGATGTTCTTAAAAATGAAAAAATCAAAGACCTTACAAATAAGTTTAAACAAGGTCAAGGAAAGCCTTTACATGGTCTTTATGCATTAGTGTTGCAGAAAAATCTGCCTGTAGATCGTGCAACTGGCTTGCCAAGAGAAAATGAAGGTGGATCTGCTTGGAAGCTTGCTCTTCGTGGTTTACGAGGAGTTAAACCCTCAAATCTTATTGGCGGTCTTATTTCTGGTGGATCATCAGATCCTGCCCCATCTACAGGAGCAACTTCTGGCGGTGCTGCCGAACTTTCTGAAGACCAGTCTGAAAGTTTGAAAAAATTAGATTTCCCTGAATATTATGTTTTTATTTTAGCTAATGTTGGTGATAACAACCCGGTGCCAACATTATTAGAGGAAAGATCACTTTCTGGTGGGCAAAAGTTTGGACGTGTAGTGGGCAATAACCCACCAATTCAACAAGGTAACAGAATTAAATCAAGAAAGTTTACTAATTTAGATAATTATCCACTGGCTATCATAACTTCAAAATCAATGAGAGATGAAGAAGAGTTAACATCTGGAACTTTAATTAGGGTTGCTTATGACGGACTTGATACAACTGGTAAAGTTGTTGTTAATGAAATAATCGAAAGTGATCCTGAGTTTGTAGAACTTGTCATGCGAGGCTTTGGAGCAAAAGCACTACAAAGCGCTGTAGTTGCTTGTCAACAAGATTCATTATTAAATAACATACAGCACCCAACAGGAGACCCAATTGGAGCTTTGAATGATGTATTGACTAAAACCAATGTAGGTGGTAATAACACCATTGCCTATCCATTCAAGGAAAATGCTGCTGTTAACTTAGTTGTAATTTTACACGGCATATATCCGTATGGTGGCAAAACCGGACAAGAAATTATCTTAGAAACAGTTAAGGAACTTTCTATATCTAGTACAATGTTCTTAATACCCAAGGGCACTACGAAAGGTAATTTTGAATGGTCTGCGATTAAGCAAGCTATAGATGATCTTACTGCTCAAGGAATAACGATTAATAGTAAAAGACTTGCAGCTTGGAGTGCCGGTGTTACAGGTTTTAACAAAGCTGTACAAGGAGCGGGAGACGGCTATTGGAATGCTGGATATTTCTTAGCAGATCCATCGGCTTCAACGAGCGTTTTTGGAAGTGACTTTGAAAAACTACCCAACGGAGTCTATATGGAATATAACCCAGAGGTTTGGAATTCTTTGCCCGCTCTTAAAGCTAATTTTCCCAAAATGGCTCAAAAGATCACATCAACTGGTGGTCAGGCTGTTTTAAAGTCAGATCTTACTCATGTGGGGATTTTGCAGTCTATATTAAAGAAACTAAATACTTAGTATATTAGAGAAATATTTTATGTCACAATTACCCACACCACAAAATAACGCACCTCAACAAAATACCCCTGACATAATTTCAAGTATTTGTGAAGACCCAGCACTTCTGGGTGCTTTTAGTTCAGGCGGTCCCGGCGGTTCTGGTGGCGGTGTTTATCAAGATATTCCAGATGGAGAAGTTGTTAATCGTATTGAAAATACTTATTTGCCTGCAAATAGCGATAGGAAAAACCCACAATCGAGAATAACAGGTACGATTGAAAAATTTGTTTTATTTAATGGAAAAATCATTCCAGTAGAAATAGCAGTTTATTTAAGACCAATGATTGAAGCAGCAGCAAGAGATGGTGTAACAATTAATGTGACAAGTGGTTTCCGAGACATGGCAACACAAACTGACGGATGGAATAGAAAACCACATCTTTGGGCACCTCCAGGTTGGTCGCCACATCAAAGAGGGTATGCTGTTGATATGAATACAATTGGAGGCGACAGATATGAGTGGTTAGTTAAAAATGCTTATCGCTATGGTTTTATTAGAACTGTTCAATTCGAGCGCTGGCATTGGGAATACCGTGGAAACTGGGCAGGTCAGCAAAAGCCAACTTGGGCTAATGATGGACGATGGAAACAACTTTCTCAATTTAGTGTAGTTCCAAGATATCACACTCTTGGAGTAACTGGTAGCAAAATAATGCCAGAGAGTATTAGATGGGGCGGCTCTCTTGGAGATCGACACCCAGATAGGACAACTGGTGGAAAGACTAACACTTGGTTTGGAGAGGATGGAGAACATTTGCCTGATAAGCTTGATAGAATTTCACCCGGCTGGGATAAATTAGGTCCAGCCGCACTACCACTAATAGAGTCGGAAACAGAAACACCATCAACATAACTTTAAAAAACAACTATTTATAAATATGTCCAAAAGCTTAGACTCAAGACAAACACCAGCTACCGTTCCAGCCGTTAATAATCAAGGGCTCGATACGCTTTCAAATGCCATATCAAATGGTGCTAGTGGACAAGAAGTTCTCAGAATAGCTGGCTTAAACAATGAAAGAATGCTTGAGCCCACCGCAAAATATATTAGAGCACCCGGTGAAAAAGTAATACAACATGGCAATTTGTCAATAGTTTTTGGTCGTGACCGTCCTGGTGCTAGAAATAGTGGATATGGTGGCAGAGGACATACTGGCGCTGGAACAATTGACATGGTAGCGGGTAGACAATGTTCTCCAGTAGATTCAACGCTAAATTATGATCCAAATATTGAACAAGACGCCGCAAGAATTTATATCAGCCAGAAAACAGATATTGACACAAACTTCAATACCCCTGGCGATTCGGTTGCAAAATCTGGTATTGGATTCAAAGCAGACGCTGTTAGAATTGTTGGACGTGAAAGTATTATGCTTGTTACGAGAACCGAGGATACAAATTCAAGAGGCGGAACCGCAGGTCATGGAGGAATTCAATTAGTTGCCAATAACAATGTCACATCACTTCAGCCGATGGTTAAAGGCTATAACTTGGTAAAAATGGTTCAAGATATGGATGAAAGATTAAAAGAGGTCCAGACTAGTCTTTTAAATTTTATGAAAGATCAAAACTCTTATAACTTAAAAGTGATGTCTCATACTCACCAAGGCGTTGGTGGTGCAATCCCAGGTCCAGTGAATACCATTCCAGCATTAAATCTCATACCTGCTGGTGTTCAAAGCACGTTAAATTTAATGGAAGGCATCATTGATAATTTTAAATACAGAATAAACTTAGAACTTTTGGAATTTAAGTATTTATCAGGTGTCACTTCTGACGCAATTAATAGTAAATATAATAAGGTTAACTAATGCCAGATATCCAAAAATGGAAATTTCTCGACGCCTGCTCACCGTTTATTGAGGACGACAAGCATTATATTGTCATCGATAGCGAATATGCAACGCCAGGGGACGACCCAGAAACTAGGTATGCCGAGTCACTGAATCCTGGCGTTTTAAAATTGTTGGAATTTTATGGCAAAGATATTTCTGAATTAGACGAGATACTTAAAGCTTCAAGCGTTGAAGACAAATATATTTTTACAGATGGTAACAACCTTGTTCCAATGAAGGTGTTAGTTTCTGTAACAAAAACAGAATTTGATTTAGTACAGGATGATCCATCTATTTGTGCAATCGATGTACCAGAACAAAAAATTGTTGTGGAATATCCCGTTCGTGAATTTGATAAAAAAATACAACTTGTAGTTTCTGGTATGAAAGAGTTGTTGCCAGCCCTTGCAGCTTCAGATGTTTTTATAACAAATATTAATGTTGAAAATGAATTACTAAATTTAAAAAATACAGCATTAGAATTTGTTAATTATTTTCAGATCAATAATGTTCAGCCAACGCGAGTAAATGCTCCCGATTGTTCTTTACCAACAGAAGAAGATAGGATATTAACTTTAGGTTTTGATACCAATTATAAAATTCGATATGTTTTAATAGACAATGAGCAGTATACCATTGGATACAATTGTCTGATAGATGTCGATGAGCTTTCTCATATAACAACATCACATTATTTAACTCGACTAGACGAAATGATAGTGGATCTAAAAAATAGAGAAAGTGACGACTTTAATTTTTTAAACTTCTTGATAAAGCATACTCTGCCTGTTCCAATTATTGAAGCCAAAGACAATCCAAATGATGGTGTTGATGAATACGATGAAAATGGTAATTTTTCTCCACCACAGCCAACACCCAGCGGACCATCTTGTAAGACAAACCAGCAATTAGCACAAGAATCTCAAACAATTAACGCACCAGTTACTAAACTTCAACAAGCGGCAATTGCTAGAACTGAACAGGACTATGTTGGTCCTGAAGAAACTTCACCTGCTGCAATAGAAGCTACGATTAGAGAAGTAACCGGCATGAGTGATAATAGCTCCCCAAATACAGAGCCAGAAAATAATGATTTATTATCAAAACAACAAGTTTTACAGAACAATGAACAGGGCTCTTCGTTATACCAGAACATTGATTTTACTCTAAACGATGTAGTTGCAAAAGTAGATCTTGGTTTAATGTTACAACAATCAATTCCAACCATGTTGACAGATCTGATTATGAACTACGGTGAAGAAATGTATGAAGATCCAGATCTACAACATTGTTTTCAACTCCAAGATGAGCAAAAAGGAGTAACAAATACTCAAGAAAAATTTGGAAGCTTTGCAATAAAAGCCGGAGGACCAGTTTTGCAGGAAATGAACTTGCCGCCGTTCTTTCCTAATAGTAAAGATTTTCTAAAGCCTGCAATGGATCAATTGAAAATATCATTGGGTAATTTGTTATTACAAGCTCTGATTTCAATTATTATTGAAACATTTCAAGACTTTACAGATTTTAATTTATCAAATCCAAATCAAATAAAATCATTAGCACAAAACACTGAATATAAAACTTGGTTATCTGAAACTGCGGGCATTAGTTTAGATGATATTAACAATCCTAACACTTTCGCTTCTTTGCTTACACTAAGAGGTGGCAAAGGTTTTTCAGGTATTATTAGTAATATTTTATCAAAGAAGTCATCGCCTTCCCGTTTGGAATTATTTGGGTTTAAATTATCAGATGTACCAGTTCCTGATGGATTGCCAATTACTATTAAAGAATCAGACAAGCTACAACAAAAATATTTAAAACAATCAGATTTAATTCAAATTACAAGTGAAGTCTCAACGGGTGTAGATGAACTCTCAGCAGTATTAAAGCCAGATGAATTTCAATCCTTACTAAAAGGCAAGCCATCTAAAAATGTATTGAACCTAAGCACAAAAATATTAACAAGAAATGCTTCACATGATGGGCTCGTGTTTAAAAACAAACAAGATGTGCTCGATGTAATGTCGGGAATTGGTAAAATTTTAAACCCGTCTCTTTTAACCTCTCAGACTGCCATATCATCTGTAGCTAACAATCCAGATCTTTTAAGTAGTGGACCATTAAGCTCCCTCCGTGCTCAAATGCTGGGAACTATGGATCCAACAATGTCTCAAGCTGAAATAGACAGCATTATTGAAGAGGAAAAACAAAGAAAAAAACAAAGAGTATTAAAAACTTGCAATAAGTTGAAAAATTATGAAGAAGGAACATTACTACCAATTTTTCCTGATATTTTTGGATCAAGCGGGTTAATTCAGGATGTGCCACCGATTATTAAAGAAGTATCAGAAAATACATCTAAAGCGGTTATAGACCCAATTATGGAAACTTTTTATGGTGATGTTGCGCCCACCATTGGCTCAGGTTCATATGTTAGCTATTGGAATGAGTCCATCGGTCGCATCGGCTATCTTTACAATATGCCCACACGAGTTTTTAGTAATTTTTCGCTGGAGACAAAGAACGATGAGTATTTGTTTGGCTATACACCAACATCAATCTCTACAACGACAACTCCTACAAAAACTTTAGATGGCGCAACCACCGGCTGGAACTTCGGCAGAAACTTTAATGTAGATAATAAAGGTCTCGATAACATCGACGCAGCTATAGTATTTACACAAATGGCAGAAGCATTTGGAATTACAAATTCGTGGGAGAACTGGTATTACAATAATATCGCTGCCAATATTGAAGAAGCCGACACTGGTATTGCTGGAAAAGAGTTTATCACAACAGACTTTATTGACCCATTTAACGAAAATACTTTATATGAAGTAGAGGTAGACAGACGCGACAAATCTGATAAAGTTGCCACAATTCGTCGATACAAGTTAGATTCCACTCAACAGATAGATGCCCGCCCTGCTGGCTTTACTGACGATATTGTCACTTTAAGTTTAAGACAAGATTTAAGCTATCAGCAAGTTGAATATAAATCAGATGTATACAAAATTGGCACCACGCTTGCTTCCTTGGGCGATAAGGACACAACTGGAGAACTTGGAGCGAGATCCTTTAGTTCTGGATTTGATATTGATAATATAGAAGATATTGATTTTACTAATGCAAAAGCATCAAATTTAAATGGTGTTGGATTATTTGGATCAAAAATTAACGCTGTATCTGTGAACTCAAGCATTATCACACAGTTTGTTGACTACATTAGCGGACAGAAATATTCCTCTGCTACACTCGACAGCAATACTAATACCATAGCTTCAAATTTTAATAACTTAAACTTGTCACTGGACAATGATATTTTCGATGTCGAGGGTTTGAAAGCAGATGCAGTAAACACAATGAACTTTTTACTGAATGGTTCACTAACTGGGCAGTATTGTGATTCTTTAAGTGAAATTAGAAGAAATACATTAAATATAAGCTTACGATTACTGGTCCGAGCATTTATCATAGAGCAGGCATTGATCAGTATCCAAGTATTCAATGGTTTTGATCTTGCCTTCATGGACAATCAAATTTTTGCCAATTCAGTGTATAGTCTTCTTAAGAAAGAAATATCGAAATATCAGCAATCATTTGATACACTTGAATCTTCATTACTTATTGATATTAAGAAAGCCGCTTTAAAATACTACGAAATAATGAACTTGTCTGGACAGAGTGAAGAAGCACCAAACAGCGGCAAGGATGCTGTCAGGCAAATGATTTTGGATGAGGCAAAGATTTTAAAAGAACCAATTACACTTGCACTGAACTTAAAATGGAACGCCACCACTTGGAATGGTTTCTTAACTAAAGTAATCTTTGGTGAGTATGATGATATTGATGATTTCGGAACTGATACGATCATGCAATTTGGTGATGCGTCATACGCATTTATAAAGCAAGTCGAACAAAATGATGACGGATCTTATACATACTCTTACAACTTAGTTTATGTTGAAAAACAAAGCATTTTGTCACAAATAGATAACTGGACATCCGATTACATTATTACAGATGAAGATGGAGATCCCACAGGCTGGGAAGGCACAACAATATTATCAGTTGAATGTACCCGAGAGACTATAGCAGATGATGAGAACGAAGTTTATGACAGCTTGGCAAAACTAATGTTTGAGACAGATGAATACAATAAAGTGTTCAATGACATTTCTCCAATTAAAGTCTTCATTGCCAGTCTGTCATTATATCAACACTCTGCTCTATCCGATCCCGCAACCTTTAGTTATTTTGGTGGATCCTCTGGAGAAATACCATATATTGGCGCTGACTTAAACGATTTTATGGCAAAAACAAAACTTACAATATTACAATTATTTGCTTCATCTATTTATGGTGGAGGAAAAATAGATTATCAAGACCCGTTTTTACAAAAAGCACAACCTTGATACTATTTATAAGAGGAGTAATATTGAGTGCCCGGTTTATCACCAAAACTACCATTATCCATAGATCAAGTTGATGGATATGCTACTACTAAAGATTTTAGAGAAGTTGCAAGACAAAATCTAAAAATGATAGTTCTTACAATTCCGGGTGAGAGAGTCATGATTCCGTCCTTTGGAGTTGGTATTAAACAATACTTGTTTGAAAATCCATCTTCAATATTATTTGATAATATAAGAGAAAGAATTAGACAACAAGTATCAATTTATGCCCCATACATAAACTTAGGTACAATACAATTTACACAAGAGGCACCCGACTCTGACTTTGGTCCATCCAGCAGCCAGAACTTTGTTGGAATAGTAATTACATTTTCTGTGCCAAGCGCATTTATTTCTGACACTTTAGTGTTGGAAATTTAGTTATTTAGATAATTACATAACAGGAGACATCTTTAAGTGGCAGATAAAAGAGAAAACGTCAACATAAACTATCTTAGTAGAGATTTTTCTTCTATTAAAAATCAGCTTATTCAACACGCTAAAAGATATTACCCAGATACTTTTAGAGATTTTTCTGACGCTGGTTTCGGCGCTTTGATGTTGGATGCGGTCTCATACATTGGAGACATGCTCTCTTTTTACATTGATTATCAAACAAATGAGAGCTTCTTATCCACAGCCATCGAATATAATAATGTTATCAAACATGGAGATGCTGTTGGTTTCAAGTACGACAATGTTCGTGCCACTTATGGACAGATTACGCTATACATTAAAGTTCCATCAAATTCATCAAACACAGGTCCAGATCTATCATACGCCCCTCGTCTTAGAGCCGGTAGCACTTTTGGCTCAACAAATGGATCGATTTTTACTTTATTGAGTGATGTTGATTTTGCTGATGCAAATAACCAAGTTGTCGTTGCAACAACAAATGCCACAACAGGAGTTCCTGTTGATTACGCTATAAGAACTTATGGGCAAGTTGTATCTGGTGAATTAAGAGAGAAGACATTTGAGATTGGAGACTTTCAAAAATTCAGCAGAATTATTATAGAAGATGCTAATGTTACAGAGATTGTTTCTGCTTTTGACACTTCAGGCAGGCAATATTATGAAGTGGAGCACTTATCACAAAACACAATTTATATTCCTGTAACAAACAATGACACAACAACAAGCGTTCAGGCTCCCACAATTATAAAGCCATTTATTGTGCCAAGAAGATTTGTAAGAAAAAAACTACAAGGCACAACAGAGCTTGTTTTTGGATACGGCTCTGATGCTCAACTTGATTCTCCAAGTTTAGCGGAGGCAAGAGATTTAGTCTTAAATCTTCATTCAAAAACATATGTTACAGACCAAGCGATGGATCCTACAATCTTGATCAAAGGAGATAAATTTGGAGTTGGACCATCTAACACAACTTTAACTGTAAGCTATAGAGCAAACACACAACAAAACTCTAATGCCGCCTCCAACGCTGTAAATAAAGTGGTCTCCACTTCGTTTCAGTTTGCCAACAGAGATACACTTAACAACAATACAATTGCATCCGTGCGAGAGTCTTTAGAGATTGCAAATAAAAACCCAATTCAAGGGGATGTTACAGCACCGACAATTAATGAATTAAGAGAATTAATTTCTGGTGCTCATTCTGCACAGAATCGAGCAGTGACCATTGAAGACTATAAAACTTTAGTGTTATCAATGCCAGCAAAATTTGGCGGTGTTAAGCGCTGTTCTATTATGCAAGACATAGATTCTAATTTAAGAAACATCAATATTTATGTTATAAGTCAATCTACACTTGGATATTTGGAACAAACAAACACAATTTTAAAAGAAAATATTAAAACTTGGCTAAACACAAAAAGATTAATAAACGATTCAGTTGATATCTTGGATGCCAAAGTTGTTAATTTGGAAATAAGATTTTCTGCCATTGGATCAAACAAGGAAAGTAAGACAGAAATTTTTGCGAGAATTGATGAAAGAATGAGACAATATTTTGCTGAAAAATTAGACATTGGAGAGTCTTTCAGTATAACTGATCTTTATTCATTGATCAATGGAACACCGGGCGTTATTGACGCTACATTTGTTCAAGTTTATCAAAAAACTGGTGCTGGATATGCCACAACAAAATTTAATGTAAAAAATAACACCACCCCAGATGGCAGAATGATTGTTGCTCCAAGAAACGTTATTTTTGAGGTTAAGTATCCAAGTAAAGACATTAAGGGAACACTTACATAATGGGCATTAAAAGATATACAGCAGACGCAGATAATACAATTACAAATGCGTATAAGTCAAACTTAAAGACTCGTGCTACTGGCTCCAATATGGGTCTATCTGATTCTATGGAAGTCTTCCGAATCTATGGTCAACAAGACTCAGGATCTTCTGAGTTGTCTCGCGTCCTTGTTCAGTTTCCAGTTTCAGAAATTAGCACTGATAGAACTAATGGCGTTTTACCACCAAGTGGGAGCGTCAGTTTCTACCTTCGTTTGTTTAACGCAAAACACCCGTTCACTCTACCAAGAAATTACGATATGATTGTTAGCACAATTTCTCGTGCTTGGAACGAGGGAACTGGCTTAGATATGGAGAGCTACTCCGATAGCGGTAGTTCAAACTGGACCGCAGCTTCAAGCGCATCTTCTGGTGTCACTGCCTGGTCTACAGCAGGTGGCGACTATGAGGCAGAACCTCGCTTTACAGCCTCTTTTGTTGACGGGACAGAGGACATAGAGCTTGATGTCAGCGATGCTGTTGAGCGTTGGATCGCAGGATCCAGAACAAATTATGGCTTTGGTGTACGCATGGAGAATGAAACAGCTTTCTCATCTTCATACACAAAGAAGTTTTTTGCTCGTGGCTCCGAGTTTTTCTTCAGCCGCCCCGTTATTGAAGCCCGTTGGGATTCCTCTACTCGCGATGATCGTGGTAACTTCTTCTTCAGCAGTTCTCTGGCAACATCTGAAGATAACTTAAACACTCTTTACCTTTATAATAATGTTCGCGGAAGATTAAGAAACATTCCAGATGTAGGCACAGGCTCAATTTATGTTAGTATTTATTCTGGATCGGCAGACAACTCCGAACCAAGTGGTAGTCGAATTGTCAAGGTCGCAGATGGAACTCATGTTATTTCAGGTAACCCCTATGTTATTACAGGAGGCTATGTTAGCACAGGTATTTATTCAGCCTCTTTCGCATTAACTGCTGCTGCCAATCCCCTAACCACCGCGTTCGATGTGTGGCATAGCGGAACAACACAATATACAACATCCTCCTTTAATCCAAGTGCAATTGAATCACTTGCTTACAACCCTTACTCAAAGTATGTAATTAATATAACCAATCTCCGAGATCGCTATTATCGTAATGAGACGGCGCAATTCAGGCTTTATACCCGCAACAAAGATTGGCAGCCAACTATTTATGTAAAGGCAAGCGAGGTGCCAGAAAACGTCATTGTTGAAAGCGGATCTTTTAAAATCATGAGACTTGTAGATAACTTAGATGTTGTACCATTTGGCACAGGAAGCGATAAACACACAGAATTATCCTTTGACACCAGTGGAAGCTACTTTGATCTTGATATAGATATGTTGGAATCAGGCTACGCTTACGGCATTAAGTTTGCTTTTTATGATGATGCTGCACAAAGCTGGAATGAATACCCCGATATATTCAAATTTAGAGTAGAGGAATAATATGTCTATAAAGGATCTTTTTAACAGAAGTTCACAAGTTGTCGTATCCTCAAGTCTTGAAAAAATAGCAGAGGGTATTGAATCTCCCGAATACATTATAGAGTACAACGAAGATGTAGTTCGTGTTGAGCCACATATTGACTTTAGCAATCCAGCTAATTTCTCAAAATATGGATCCGCAGAAGAATACTATCTAAGATCTCTCGAATATATTTATGATGAATATCCTTATGATGGTTCACTAAAAGAACGACTGGAATGGAAGAAAGATGCAACACTTCTTGATCTTTATGTTTTAGACAACAAATATCCAAAATCAACAGGATACGCTGTTCTTGCAAGCAATGGCTGGGGAACATTGGCGGGAAGCATTGTTAATGGATATGGACAACCCGCCAGCAGTGACTATGAATACATAAATATCAAAGGTGGTCCAAATTCATCATTCGGCTCGTCTCTTGGGACAGCTTCTCTATCAGATGTTTTTGATACTAAATCAAATATCTTTGATCAAACGGTAACTGGCTCAAGCGGACCCGTTTCCGGTCAAAGGGCTACAAATCTTCAAACTAATTTGGATCGCGGTGTCACTGTTGAATTCTGGCTAAAGACAGGATCCTTAGACAATACTTTAACAGAGAAGCAGGTTGTTTTTGACATGTGGAACGGGCAGGCATCCTCCAGCGCCGACTACGGGCGGTTAAGGATTGAGATTGATGGCACACGAGCCACCTCGCCATTTATGCTTACGCTTCTCTCTGGCACAGTTGGTTTAAGCACTTCCTCTGTTGAAATCGGATCTACATTAGATAAGGACTCGTTTTCCGACTGGGGACATTACGCATTTAGTTTTGTTAACAGCGGCACCAATATTGAAGCAAAGCTTTATGTAAATGGTGCCTTGATAGAGACGAAAACAACTGGATCAAATATTGGCGAAATCCGCGAAGATTTAGAAGCGAACATCGGCGCATTGCTTACTGGAACATTTAATCCTTCAGGTGAGTCATTTGCAAATTTAGGTTCCGGTAAACTTTCCGGCTCCATTGATGAGTTCCGCTTTTGGAAGACAAGAAGAACCGAGAAACAGATCAAGAGAAACTATTTCACAAGCGACCTCGGCGGCGGCACGAATACCGATACAGCCAATCTTGACTTAGGTGTCTACTATAAGTTCAATGAGGGTATTGTAGGAAATTCAAGCATTGATAGTGTTGTTTTAGATTATTCTGGTAGAATTTCTAATGGTACATGGACTGGATATCCTTCTTCCGAAGCACGAAATACTGGTTCGGCTATCAATTCTGCCTCCGCAGGCACAGAGGAACTAGATGTAATTGTCCGACGTGACCACCCAGATGTCTATAGCTTGCGAGCAGAACTGCAAGCGTCAGGGTCACTTTGGGATTATGAAAACAATTCATCTTTGTTTTTCTCACTTCCAAGCTGGATTATTGAGGAAGATGAGGGTAACGGCACAACGGGCAATATAAAAAAATTGACACAAATTATGTCAAGTTATCTTGATAATCTCGATTTGTTGATTGGAGAATTGCCAAAACTTAACATGGCTTCTTATCCAAGTAGCAGCGTTGGGCTCGACGGGCAGCCAGATAAGATGCATAAACTCTACCCCTATGCTCAAAGAGCCGTTAGCTCTTTTGGCTTGGAGGCACCTGAGTTATTCTCGAACGGAGAGTTTTTAGAATATTATAGAAATCGCAATGAAACAAAAGAGTTTGAAGAAGATTTATCTACTGTCAAAAATATAATTTATAACAACATTTACAATAATCTAACAGACATTTATAAAGCAAAGGGAACCGAAAAATCCTTTAGAAATCTTATAAGATGTTTTGGAATTGGTGACGATGTTATTCGTATTAATGCCTACGCAGACAATGATGTATACACTTTTAAAACAAAACGCAGAGCAGAGAGTGTTCGTTCAAAGGCAATTAATTTAAATCACCAAAACAATTTTGCAGGAACAGTATATCAATATGCAGATTCTTCAAATGCCAATAGTGTATCACACATTTCTGGTTCTGGAAGAGCAGGTCTAACTCTTGAGGACGGCTTTCCTGCAACCTTAGAAGCCGAGGTGGTATTTCCTGAAAAAATTTCAATGCTTGTGCAAAACTCATATACACAAGAATACCCGTACTTAACGGCATCGTTATTTGGAATGCACCAAGCCCGAGCAAACTCCCCAACTGAGACGGATTTAACTTGGGCAGCAACAGACAGTGCTAACTTCCAAGTGTTTGCAATTCGAGATGAAAAATTATCCTCGGATGTCAAATTCATGCTCTCGTCTTCAGTTCCATTCCCGATTCCAGAGCTTACAAGTTCTCAATATTACAATGTTTATGAGAATCAGAAATGGAATTTTGCCGTAAGAATTAAGCCCTTGGGTTATCCCCAATCATTTGCTAGCGGGGCTGTAGATAACAACTATGTACTTGAATTTTATGGTGTAAATTACATTGCCGACCGAAAAATAAATGAATTTACTATTACTGGATCAATCGGCAAACAAGCAGCAGAAAACTTCTTAATTTCTCCCAAACGTGTTTATGTTGGGTCACACAATACAAACTTTACTGGCTCGACACTTCATTATAGTGATGTTAAAGTTACGTCTTGTCGATATTGGTTTGACTATATTGATGACGAAACCATGAGAACCCACGCAATCGATCCAGATAACTTTGGATTATTGCGCCCGTCCCGAGACACTTATATTAAAGAATCTGATTTACCAAATGTTCAAGTGCCAGAAATTGAATCACTTGCTCTTTACTGGGACTTTCAGACAGTAACTGGCTCTGATAATGGAAGCGGGTCTCCAACAACTTTTGATGGTAAGTTTGTTGTTGAAGATGTTACTTCTGGCTCTCTTGACTTAATTGGCAGATATAACTGGCTTGGCAAGGTTCTTAAGTATCAGCACACTGGTCGTGGCGATGGCTTCCCGATTAATTCGACAGGCTCAGTAGAAAATCTATTTTTATACTCTGGAAGGCAGCAGCTTCCCGAGGTGGTATTTGGTGATGACAACATTCGCGTATTAAACCGCGAGGAGACAGAAGTCTTTACAAAGGAAACTAGCCCTACTAAAACATACTATGCCTTTGAGAAAAGTATGTATCAGGTTATTTCCGATGAGATTATCAACTACTTTGGCTCCATTACTGAATTTAATAATATAATTGGTGAACCTGTTCACAGATATCGCCAGAAATACAAAAGCATGGAATACTTGCGTCAGTTCTTTTTTGAAAGAGTTGGCAACACCCCAGACTTAGATAAGTTTATTGAGTTTTATAAATGGATTGATTCGACCCTTGAAACAATGTTAATGCAACTCACTCCAGCAGCAGCACAATTTAGTGATGGTATTGATAATGTTGTAGAAAGCCATATTTTAGAAAGAAACAAATATTGGTCTAAGTTCCCTACACTTGAATTCTCCGGTTCAGACCCGGAAGCGGGTGTTGTTACGGTCAACAGACACCTTTATGATTGGGAACACGGACACAGACCAATCTCTGGGCTGCAATCAGACAATTGTTTTTATTGGAACGAGCGTGCCGAAAGAGATGACGATCCAATTAGCAGTGGTGATGCCAACGTTGATAATAATAGAAACAGTATTTTAAGCGCTTCACTACAAGTATTAAATCGCAAATTTAATACACCTTATCGATTTGGTGTTAGTAAAAGACCACAACTACACGGCGGCATCAACTATTCCGAGAACAAAAAAACAAACTTTTATCGTGGAATTAACTATCCTCATGGACCTGTGTCATCACTTGGTCTTCCACTTAACGAGCTTAATGCTTACAATGTAAAT
>Ga0080013_1003686_pt1 | contig 15792 bp, 12 predicted proteins | sample ETNvirenome_6_85_FD_69236 | JGI IMG/M metagenome (GOLD analysis project Ga0080013, IMG submission 69236) | Marine viral communities from the Pacific Ocean - ETNP_6_85 (SPADES assembly) (version 2) | ecosystem: Environmental > Aquatic > Marine > Oceanic | place: Pacific Ocean | collected 2013-06-19
ACCCTCTCCGGAGGGGGTTGAGCCCGCACTTCCCCCCGAGCTGGAGGCAGAACTGCCCTCAGCACCAGAGGCGCTCCCGCCTCAAGAACTACAATAAGGAGAAAGAATGCAAATGGCCCAAGATTCAGAAAGTCAGCTTCAAGAAACAATTGATATGGTTAACAATATGATGGCGGAGCAGGAGGCAGCGGAAGCGGCCCCAGACCCGACGCCGCAAGTGGTTGAGGCCACGGTTTCTGATGTGGAAGAAAAGCCGGCTTCGTCAGATGAGGAAGCTAAGGCAGAAGCGTCGCAGGAAGAATCCAAAGAGGGTGAGGTCATGTCGAAAGACTTCACTCGAAGATTTGCCAAACTTGCCAAAAGAGAGAAGAGTTTTCGTCAGAGACAAGACGAAATGAAGCAAATGCAAGCAGAGCTTGAGGAGCTTCGGTCATCCAAGTCTTCGCCTAATGAAGCGGCCCGCGAACTGGAAGAGATAAAAAGAATTGCAAGAGAAAGCCCAGGCGAGCTTTTCTCTAAACTTGATACGTCTTGGGAAGAATTCAACAACAGCATCTTGTCTGGCACCAAAAAACCCGATGACTATACTCGGGACGCAAGCGTCAACAAGCTCCTTGACCGGATAGACCAGCTTGAAAGCAAGCTAAGTGAGCGAGAACAAAGAGAGGTTGCCTCAACTCAGGAAAAGGCGTACAATAATTTTATTGACGAAATCCGCACTTTCGTTGACACTAATAACGAAGACTTTGAGTTGGTGCATACAAGAGGCGAGGTTGGTTTAGTAGCGGATGTGATGCAAGAGCATTACAACTCAACCGGCCAAGTCATGGAGTACCGACAGGCGGCGCAGATGGTCGAGGATCACCTCGAAGAACAGGCCCGCAGCTTTTTTGGCAGCAAGAAGATAGCCAATAAATACAGAGATTCCTTTGGGAACGAAGCGAAAAGTGAAGCTCCTCGGCAGCCAGATTCCAGGCCGAAAACATTATCAAACTCAGTTGCGGCGGTCGGAACGACCACGGACGGCGAAGCTCACTCTAAACCAATGACTAGAGACGAGCATAAGGCCTATTTAGCCCGCACGCTGAACTTTTTTGGCGAGTAGGAGGCTGATCTCCTATCGCTTATTAATTCGCGACCAAGGAGAAATAAATGGCAGCCCCATTGAATCTAGACACCGTTTCAGAAGCGGTAAAGCAGCACTACAAAGACCTCACGGTTAAAAACCTCGTTTACAAAAACAACCCCTTTTACGCATTGGTTCCTAAGTATGAGCAGTTCGGCGGGTTAAACATGCCGATTCCTCTGATTTACGGAAACCCACAAAACGTTTCAGCGACGTTCTCAACCGCTCAGGCTGAAACCACTACTTCAAGCCTAGGCCAGTTTTTACTGACTCGAGTAAGCAATTACTCAGTTGCCTCTATTACTGGCGAAACCATCAAGGCCACCGAAGGCAAGGCAGACGCTTTCATTCGGTACCTCACCATGGAAATTGACGGAGCGATTCACGCCCTTAGCCGTGACCTCTCTGTCCAGCTCTTCCGTGATGGCGGCGGGTACATGGGAACCGTTGGATCCTCAACCGACGACTCCACAGACGCAACCCTTGCCAACATTGAAGATGTTGCAAACTTTGAAGTTGGAATGACTTTGATTTTTGCTTCAAACACAGGCGGTAACACAGGCGCAAGTACAGGCGGCGGTGTAATTTCAGCGATTAACCGGTCAACCGGTCTTTTAACTTTCAGCGCAGCAACTGGCGGACTATCTGCAAGTGATTACATCTTCCGGTCTGGAACTCAGGCTGGCGGAACCCTTACTTCCACAAACGCTAAAGCGGTTATGGGTCTAGACGGGTGGCTTCCATCTTCTGCGCCTGGAGCAACGGCTTACTTCGGCCAAGACCGAAGCGTGGACACCGAGCGTTTGGGCGGTATCCGCTTTGACGGCTCTGCAATGCCAATTGAAGAAGCTCTTGTTTCCGGTGCAGCTAAAGCAGCACGCGCAGGAGCGCGGCCAGACACATGCCTTATGAGCTATGAGTCATACATCGACCTAGAGAAGTCCTTGGGCTCCAGGGTTCGTTATGATGAGTTAAAGGCTCGTGACGCTGACGTTGGCTTCAGATCATTAGCGGTTCAAGGACCAAACGGCGTTATCAACGTTATTCCTGACCAGAACTGTCAACAAGACGTGGCTTATATGCTTCAGCTTGACACATGGTCATTGAATTCACTGGGCGGCGCCCCACATATCCTTGATCTAGATGGAAACAGAATCCTGAGACAGGCCACAGCAGATGCTTACGAGGTCCGAGTTGGCTTCTACGGTAACCTTGCTTGTAGCGCCCCAGGATATAATGTTCGTATTGCACTTTAAGGAGGTGAAACATGGCTAATAGGTCATTTAAGCCTACACAGGCAGTAGACCAAGCGGTGACGCATATCTTCGCCAAGGTTGATATCGGAGCGTCAGGCGCACCTACCCTGTCAGCGGCTGATAGCCTTGGTGTTAATAAGATTGCTCGAGACGCGGCTGGGAGATACACGGTCACATTCGGAGACTCTGCTAATGACACCACTGACAAGTACAACAAGCTGTTGAGCTTCCATGGCGCGGTCATTCAGACAGGTAACACCGCGACGGACTTAACGTTTCAAATTGAGACAGACAGTGCAAGTTCAGGCACGGTTCAGTTTAACACGCTGGCCGCAGCGACAGAGACTGACCCTGCCAGCGGACAGGCCTTGCTGCTTCATTTTGTAGTTAAAAACTCAAGTTACTCACCATAGGAGTTTCGCCATGAAAGATAAAAAAGGCGTAGCTGTTATGATCCTTGAGAAAAACAAGCCCAAGGATGAAGACGACGTGATGGACTACAAAGAGGCCCTGGTGGGCGCTTGTAGCGAATTCCTCATGGCTGTCGGCATCGAGCTTGATGAAGACAAGGAAGAGAAAGCTTGTGAAGCACTACATGATTTTGTCCAAATCTGCATGAGCGGAGAGGACGAAGATTATTAATGGAACGGGGGCTTCGGCCCCCTTCTATTTTTGAGGTAAAGCATGGCAAGAAATACAACATCACTGTCAAGCTTGATCACAAGGTCAAGGCGTCGTGCAGATCAAGAAAACTCTACGTTCTGCACAGATGCTGAAGTGACTGACTACATCAATGAGGCCATTGCAGAGCTTCATGAGATGATGGTGAACGAGTACGAGCTTTACTATGTAAGCTCTACCTCATTCTCCCTTCCTACGGGACATGCCGATGGTGACAACGTTAAGGACCTTCCTAACAACTTCTGGAAAGCCCTTGGGTGCGACTTTGGATCTGGCGGTGTGACTCGAAGAATCCGACGCTACATGTTCCAGGAAAGAAATGCCTACGAGAGTCCGATGCTGAAGCAAGGTTACATGGCGAATACCTTCTTCATTATCCAGGATGACCAAATTCGATTCATCCCAGAAAGCCCGCCAGGGGGGACGGTAACACTGTGGTGGATACCGGAGCCGCAGCAGTTTGATCCCGGCTCCCCAAGCGACCAGCTCTACACTGTAGATAAAGCCCTCGCTAATGGCTTTGAGAGATTCCTTGTTTTGGATGCAGCCATTAAGATGCTCCAGAAAGAGGAATCAGATACTCAGATGTTGGTGGCAGAGAGAGAGGGTGTCAGACAAAGGCTGATGCTGGCAGCCAAGAACCGGACGCCAGGAGAGAGCCGGGCAATAGCAGATGTTAAAGCAGGGACAGGCGTTCGTGATTACATAAACTGGATCTAGGATGAGATATGGCGTTTCGAGGTTTTACAGCAAAAAGGCACCCTGAATCAGCCTTGAATGACCTTGAGACAAGAATCAAGAATACATTTACCGACGTAAAGAGCAGCAGAATACTCGGCGGACGACTTCTTTCCGGAGTAAAGCTTAAGTCCATCGGGAGCTCATCATCTATCCTTATTGGCGGTGTTGGTCGCTTTGTTATAACCGTAAGCGACTACTCTGCCCTTGCCGGAACAGCCATCCGCATTCAGACAAACAACACATACAGAGAGGGGACAGAGGGGACGGACTGGGCCAGGGGGGCAAGCAACAACGCGGCGGCGACCGCCATAGCCTCATACTTTAATGCAAGCTCGGCAAACCTTTTGGCAACGGCCAGCTCCGCAACCGTTGAGGTGCTAACGGGAACCGCAAGCGTCCTTCAAAATGTAAGTGTTGATGATAAAGACGGGATAACGCTCTCGTCGATTGAAAACGTTGTCAGGGTATCAAGCTCAGCAAATCTCAACATAGGGGACAAGGTTAGGTTTGCCCCGTCCAGTGTCGGCGCGCCATCGGACGCTCTTCCTGGAATGTCTTCCATTCTCTCAGTGGGGACAGATTTGGCAGGATTAGACTACGTTACCCTTGATGGGTTTTCGGCAAAAATGCGCGGAAGTCTTTATGTATACAAGGTTATTAAAAACAATATCCCTGGAACAAATATGGATACGAAGTATTTCATGGTGAACCAGGATAAACCTGCAAAGATCTTCAGAGGCCCAAGCACAGGCAATCTGTCGTTGCTTTGTGATGATGACTGCACAGTCGATATGTGGGTGTTTTAATGGCGTTAGAAAAGCAAAATGTAACCTTTCCTTTCGTTCGTGGAATAAATGAAAAGCCGTCTGAAAGGGCTCAGGCCACAGGCGAGTTAAGGTCTGCCCACAACATCACCATCAGCAAGGTCGGTGAATTTAACAAGCGGGTCGGCTTTGATGAAGAGTCCTTTTCTGAGTTTGGCGGGGCAAGCGCTCCATCGCAGCTCGTGGATTGCGCAGCGCACGAAAACGAACTAATCGTATTTGACGGCGAAAAGGCTTACTCAAGATACGATACTGGTAAATTCAAAGACCGCGGAACATGTGTAAACACAAGACTTACGCAGAGTGTATGTAACGTCGACTCAGCCTCCCTGGATGGCCCTCCCGCATATTGCCAAATTAAAGACGGGACTGACAATGAAGTATATGAGATCTTCGTATGGGAATCCCGCCCCTTCGGCGCCGAGGACATAGAAAGAAATACCAAGTCTTATCCCAACACAGCAGACACAGAAAATTACAGAAATACCCCATCAAAGCTGCTGTACTCAGTGAGGCACAAAAAGACTGGAGTATTCCTATATGACGCCGAGCCAATCACCATTGACGGGAAAAAGTATGTAGACAGAGATCTTCTCATAGCCAGCGCCGGCGTAACGGATTACGGGGTTTATCGCCATGCGGGCGACACAACAGGGCAGATTCGAGTCGAGGGTTACGGCAGTAGTCCCGCGATAGCAGGTAGAACCTGGGCCGACGTTGCTGCAAACGGGAATCAGCTTATTTTAGAAGGGCCATTCGATACAGGGACTGGAACATCGTCGAAAGAGTCGATGTTTTTCACTGATGACACATACGCTGCTGTGCATGCTGATTATGTCAGGGTTGCGAAATTATCCTCAAGCGCAGTTGATAACTATGCGGACGTTACAACTGGAACTTCGGCACTGGCAAATGTTGATGCCTATATTAACGTAGATACCGGAGACAACGCCTTTTACTTTGGGACGCAGCCAATGCTTTTTAGCATGACTGACAACGTTGTGATCTTAACATTCGCAAGTCAATCCACACAGGGATACAGCGGGAACCTTGGTGTCTGGTCTATCTTCCAGGCAACCTTTGACTTTACAAGCGCTGCATCTGCTATTGAAACACCCACGCTTCTTTCAAATAACTCTTCCGGTTATTTAGACCTTAACTACAAACTGCCAATCTGGGATGCCGATCTCTGCCACACCACAAGCAGCAAAAAAGGCATTACGTACATATACAACACAAACGATGGAACAAACTTTACCAAGCTTCAGTTTTTCGAGTACGACTCTTCAGCTAAAGACTTGGACACCACACCCATATCAATCAACGTCCCAAGGGCAGATGGGACAACCGCGGGGCAGTTAATCTATGATGTAACGATGGGGACCTCCAAGGCTCAGTTCGGAGGGACAGCGCCATCGGGATGGACCAGGGCCGTTGTGCCCAACAGGTTTGTGCTTAAGTGCGTTAATCAGCAGTCCTCAGGAAGCCAAACAAACAACGCCAATAATCAAATTGTGTTTGTCTTTCTTTCGGATAACTCAAAAGACGACGATATTTACGTATACAGCACAAAGCTTAGTGATTCAGCGTTCTCCGCGTTTAACAGCGCAGATGCGAGCATTAAGCCTCTTTTGGATAGGGCCACAGGAAGTCAGACATGGGTAGTTCCTCCAGATCTCCTAGAGACAGTAAGCATAGATGGAACCAGCGTATCCAATCCAACCGTATATGATGCATCAGGGGACAGGTTTCAGGCTAATGACCTGACCGTGGTAAATGCGGCCATTACAAACGTAAAGAATATATCAAACGACGCAATCTATCTTTTTGTTGAAGTTGCATCCAGACAGGGAGGAAATGGGGCCACCTGGTATGACACAACCACAAGCACCGATGCCCTTAATACGTATATTCGATCTGAGGACCGTTGGATTATAAGAAAGAACCTGGCTAACAGCTCTGACACAAAGGTTCTTGGTCGAAACATTAATATCCTGTCAGATGCGTTTTATGCTTACGACGGCAGCAAGGCTTACTTTGCGGGCCACTCGGTTTTCGACGGCGATATGTCAACGGCAAGAACATGCCTGTTTAACGAAGACGGTGAGGTTGTTGGTGTTTATGCGTCCGGCCAATCAGCCTTGTGCCACCCTTACGAGCTCAAGCAGATGGCGACGCCAGTGCAGAAGTACAGCAACGTCCCGATGTTCACTCTCAGGTCTCGAATAAACTCTTTTTCTGATGAGGTCTTTGCCCCAACAAAGACAGGGGCAGCTCCAGGCCTGGCTGATTATCCTCTTCCTGAATTTGGTATATCGGTGATTGATAACGCTGAGCGTGCATATCAGTACATGGCTCCGTTTAACCCTCGGCTGGCCTCGATAACCTTTTTCCCTGAGCGAACATTCCCAAGCGTTCAGCAGCAGGGGACTCTGCTTGTTGGGTCTGGACTTCTTTGGGCCTTTAACGGCGGTAAGTTTATAGAGAACGGATTCCTTCAGAAGCCATTAATTCAGGAGGTTCGAACAGAGGCTTCAGACTTTAGTGCTGGGGGATCTGCATCCCAGGGCACCAATAAAGGCAAGTATGTTATTACTGCAGCATACTTTTACAAGGACGAGAACGGTGTCTCTCACTACAGCCCATTGGACTTTTATGGAGACGGTGCCACTGTTAATGAATACACTGTTGACGCTTCAGCTAAAAAGCTTTTGATTCAAGTCTCAAACACTCAGATAACCAACAAAAGAACAGGCATAACTCCACAAACCATAGGGTATAGTGGAACAGCGACGTCTATATCAGACGAGATAGACATGTCTCACAGCTCTGTCTCTATCGCGGTATTTATCTCTGCATCTCTATCTGAAACGATAGAAAACCGGGACGACCTTACAGATGTTCCTCTTCGTCTTTATAAGATGGAGCCAATGGATACGAATGCGAGATTTACAACAGTCTCCATTGATGCGCCGAATAAAACCATTCAGTTCAAAGACCAGACAACTGGAGCATCACCGCTTATCACCTCTGTCCCTGTCCAGCCTTCTTGCCCTACGGACATCGCCATACACAGAAACCATGTGTGTGTATCAACCACAGACGGCTTTGTTTACCCGTCTCAGTCCTTTGAGTCCAGCCTTGGCTCTGAGGGGTCTTCGGTTTGTCCTATGTTTGCTGCAGCTAATGTTATTTCAATTAGCGAAGAAACAAATGGGGTGGGGGCGTCAAACATAGAGAGCGATGGTCAGTTCTTGTTGGCCTTTAACCGTAATAACGTTTACTCAATGGACGGAGAAGGGCCAGATCCAATAAACTCAGCAGATGCCGGAACGTTTAATCCGCCTGAAACGATATATTTAGATCAAGGAATTGCTGTTGGTGGTATGGCTGCACGTATCCCGGCGGGCGTAATCTACCAGTCAATGCATGGGTATTACCTTCTTAACGGTAAAAGCCTGAGCTTCTTGGGCGCCCCTGTTGAGGACTTTACTGCAGACGCATACGCCGTTCAGGTTATCGACCAAACCAACGAGGTAGTTTTTACAACAGCAACAAGAAGTAGCGCCTACACTCCAACAGCGATGCAGTTCCTGGTGTATAACTACGAAGTTAACCAGTGGTACACATGGCTTGTCCCCACGGACACATCGGGAGAGAGAGCCACCGGCATGCAGGGAATAATGAATTCCAGTGGTGCCAGGGAACTGTTTTTCTCTACATCGGCTGGTCGTGTTCGTCGGCAAAAAAACAGCAACTCAAGTGACTCAATAACCAATCAGTACTCTGATTACTCTCTCTATAAGTCAGGCGGTGCGGGCTATTACGCAGTCGAGTCAAAGGTAAAGACCGGGCAGATTCAGATCCCTGAGTTCTTCTCTGGCTTCCGATTGTACCGAATAGGGCTTCCTATAGAGGTGAAGTCCGCAGCGACCCTTACGATCAAGCTTTATTACGACGGAAGCAGCAGTGCGGGTGAGACATTTTCCTACACAACATCCACAACTGGTTTCACGGAAATCATAATCAAGCCTTCTGTTCAGAAGTGCCAGTCAATTGCTATTGAGATTGAGGAAGACCCATCGTCAGTTAGCTCTGCGCAGGGAACAGTTCTTAATGGAATAGGGTTGCTTGCCGCTCCAAGAATAGTGAAAATGGCTTACAACACAGCAATATCGCAAGTGCCGACAGGGAGTTAGTAATGGCAGTTGATAGAGGATTGGTTCTTAGGCAGCAGCAGCTCCTTGATAACGCCACTAGGCAAGCTCAGGGTAATCCCCTTGTGGCCGAAAGGCTCACTCGATCTGCCTTGATGCAGAGCGGCCTTGAGTACATGAGGCAAAAGCATGCCGAGGCACTTGCAAAGGGAGGGCGAGAGGCCGAGCTGGCCCTGAGAAAGGGAGGCCTTGCCATGAGAATGAAGGACGAGAGCCAAAGGCTTGCTATGGCAAAAGAGGCTTTTGCGGAAGGTCAAAAGATTAGAAACATCGGGCTTGCCCTAAACGTTGCGTCTACCCTTGGCGCTCAAGCCATTCCTGTGATTGCAAAGGGCCTTCAGGCAGACAAAAGCAAGGCGTCCTCTCTGGCAGAAAACCTGCGATCTAAGGAGGGCCGCCTCCGCAAGGAAGGGGAGATAGAAAGAGCAGAGGGGCTTGGCAGTGTAGCAAGCAACCTAGAGATACTTGAGCGCGGAACGAAGGGCTTAGGCCTTCAGTCATACAGCCAGGGAGACGCTTTGCGTGGCGCTCGCAGCGGGGGCGTTCAGCCCGTAAGTCCTGCTGGGGGACCTCCTGCCCTCCGAGGACTGTCTGAAAGCGAGACAATATCTGCTGACGTTAGCCTTCCTCGTCAGTCCGACTCAATTGACGCCTACAACGAGCAGGCGGCTCAGCTGGATGATGCGCTTGATGTAATTAGCGACCAGAGAGGGGAAGGCACAATGAAGATGATTAAGGGAATACTAGATCAATCCCCCCAGGCGTCTGTGCTTAAAGAAGGGGAGCCGGACCCTATTGATACTATGATTATGAACATCGTCAATCAAAACATGGGAGTTGCGTGATGGCTACGCCGCAGGCTGAAGGAATGCCGGGAATGAAAGAGGAGGGTGCAGAAACGGTTCTGTACGAAGAGGGCTATATCACGCTAAAGGGCGATGCTCTTGACCACGCAAAAAAACGAGCGGGCGAGATTGGCGAAGAGGCTGCATGGAAAGAAGGCTTAAAGGTCCAGCAAAGCGCGCAAGCTGAGGCTGAGGCATTTTCAGACCCAGAGCTACAGAAGAAGAGACGAGAGCTTCAGAGAAGAACCAAGCAAAGCGTTCTCCTTGGCAAGGAAGAAGGACGACAAATACAAAGCTGGGAAAAGGAAGCCCGCAAGCAGGCATCGATGCAAAGAGAGCAGATGCTTGGAAGAGCCCGAGCAATGGGCCTTAGTGCCGCTCAGATGGAGGCCTTAAATCAGGGGCTCCAGCAAACTGATGTCGAGTTTGAAAGGCAGGTCAGGCAGGGCCGGTACCAAGATAGACAGTCTGCCAAGGAGGAGCTTGATGCGTTTGAAATGGCTAGTCGCGAAAAAGGCGCTCAGTCTCTGATGGCACAGCAGCAGCTCGAAATGCAGCGAAAGCAGGCGTCGGCAAACAGAAGCGCAAACCTTTGGGGCAGCATTCTTGGCGGGTTATCGACTCTTGGTGGCGCTGCAATTGGCGCTTTTTTAAGTGATGAGCGCATGAAGTCAGATGTCGATCGGGGGAAAACTAAAAACGCGGCTTACGATTTTCTCGAAAACCTAGATGTTGCCGAGTACCGTATGCCTAATTCGAACACTCCAGAAATGGGGGTAATGGCGCAAAGCATGGAGAAGTCCAACCTTGGCCAGCAGGCAGTAGAAGAGGTTGACGGGGTAAAGGCTGTGAACATGCCGCAAGCATTTAAGTCTTTGATTGTCGCACAAAAAGAAATGCATGATCGAATTAAAGAACTGGAGAAGAAGTAATGCCCGAGGGAGTAGCTGAGTATGAGTTTTTAGAAGAGCAGGTTATGCCGGATGAATATCGAACCTCAGCCCAGACTGAGGAACAAGTCATTGCAGAGGCTAACAAATTTGCGGACAATTTTGACGCACGGAACCTGGTTCTTGAGGAATATGTCCGGACACGGACTCAGGCCGGACCAGTTGAGTTTCAGAATTCTGAACTCGCTGAGATTCAAGAGTCAATGACCCAGCGCCAAGTAGGGGAGTATGCGCCTGGGGAAGTGAATGCCCTTGGTCCTCTTGCGGTAACATCATCAATACCGCCCCCGCCAGATTTTGGCGATGACTCCGGCATGATGGGGATGGGGATGGAAGGCGGTCTCCCTTCCATAAGGCAGGTCCCTTTTCGGTCCGTTCCCCCACCGCCAGACGAGGAAAGCCTAAGGAGGGAGTTCGATGAGGCGATAGGGGTCGGCGAGGCGGCGAGTGCCCTCTCTGCGGCTAAGGAAAAAGCATCAAAGGAGCAGCGTTTATTTAAAGACATTGGTGACGACTTGGCCTCCTTTAAGATTCAACCATTTCGGGCCTATGAGAATACAATGTTTGCCGTGGTTGCTGCCTTATCAGCAGCGATGGGGGCAGCAGCACAGTCCCTGACAGGGGTTCCTAATACAGCCGTTAAGCTAATTAATGACGCTATCGATAAGGACGTTGCCGCCCAGAAAGCGCAATACAACGCCCTTAAGGATAAGGCAGATGTTCAAAACAACGTTTACGGGCGAGCAATGAATGCCCTTGGTGATGCTAAGGTAGCAGAAAGGCAGGCCAAGCTTGGCGCTCGTAAGGCATATGAGCTAAGGCTTAACGCCCTTCGAAAAGATAGAAAAGACGCAACACGGCTAAATGCCGAGATAGACATGTTTAATACCTCAAACCAAGCAGTCATGGATAAGCTCCAAATGCAAATGTCGGCAAAGGCAGCGAAGGGTAAGGAGGATGGTGGCTACAAGTCTACGGTCAAGGAATTTGTTGGCAGCATCTTGGGGATCACAAAAGAGTTGGTCGCGGCAGATATAGGTGTTTTGGACACAATTGGGTTGATGGGGTCACAATTTACGCCCGCTGCTCTTAGGCTGGCCAAACCCGAGAATCGAGACCTTTTAAGAAGATTTGGCGCGATGCAGGGCAATTTAAACCTTGTTATAAATGCGGTCATGAAATCATCTGGCGACGCCGGGGCGTTAGGTATTGAAGAGCGCAAGATTTTTCTGGCGGACATTAAGAATACTCTTCCAAAGCTAGGGTTTCTTGAGGGGGTTAGTGATGATGCAAGGCAGGAAGCAATCTTAAAAGCCTTGGAGTCAATGCGTCATGTTGACAAAATACTTTCGTTAGACCCGACCCTGCAGAACAAGGAACAAATTAGGGCATTAGTCGAAAAACTGAGTCCGTCATTAAAGGATCTTGACGAAAGAGCCGCGAGAGGGCCGGTTCAGCCTACGCCAAGAGCAGGGGTGCCCAAAACGGATACTAGGGATCTTTCTGGAGGGGTTGGCCACCCACTTGGCCATAGCCTTTAATACTAACAGGTCAACGGCAAGGGGCGTGATATGCCATATGTAATAGACAAGGTGACAGGCAAGAGAAGGTGGGCAAGTTCAGACCTGCTTGGGCAGCTGCTTGATACCGGCGCAGCGACCCTTGAAGAGGGGCAAACTATTTTTATGGATGATGGTGACGGAGAGGTCATCAAAATTCAGTCAGACCAATATGAGGATGTTGTTAAGCGTGGCGGTCGCCCCATTACGAATAAAGAAAGGAAAAACCTTTTTGAGAACTTAAGGGCCGACAAGATTTATGACCAGCCGTCAAAAAGGCTGGCGTCCCTCGGATTGGGTACCCTTGAGGGGGTGACTCTTGGACTGTCAGAGGCCGCCCGTGGGGCTGAGCTTTTAAGCAGCCCGGAGGAGGCGCGAAGAAACGAGCAAGACAGGAAAGCTAGAGAGTTCTTTAACACTGCGGAGTCCATTGCTGGAAACGTCTTGGGCACAGGACTTGGTCTGCTTAATCCGTTCACTCCGCCAGGTGCCGAGGCCGCTGCGTTAGCGGCTAAAGCAGCCACAGGCGCTTCAAAGATGGCCCGTGCCACAAGTATGGCCCAGAAGGCTATATCTGCAACTCCTGCCGGGCTGACTGGTCGCGCTGGCCAATACGTTGGTGATGCCACAGCAAAAGCCTTAGCTAAGAAGATAGGGGCCGCAGGGCTGGCTAAGAACCCAAAGATCGCAGGGGCAATGGTTAGGGCTGCTCCTATGGTGGCCCAAGCTGCAACAGAAGATGCAATTATAGGCGGTGTTGATGCGGCTGCCCAGTTTGACTCTGACGTTGACCCTTCAGACTTTGCATCCTCTGTGCTTGCGGCTGCAGTGGGGGGCGGGGCGCTGGGTGGTGGTATCGGTGGCGCTTTGGCATTTTTTCCTGGGGCGCGTGGGTTTGCAGATGTTTTAGGATCTAAAACCCTTGAGGGCGGATATTCTCTCAATAAGAAGCTCGGTAGTTTTGCACAGAAGATGACGGGGGAACTTGAGGGCGCGGACGCAAAAACAATCAATAAGGCATTTGAGGGTGAAAAGTTTACAGCCCAGCAAATTAAAAAAGCAGTTGATAACGCTGACATTTTCTCAATTCAGTCACCGAAAAAGCTAGCTAAGGCACTAACAAGGATAAGTACCACTGGACCACGTGAGATTAATGACCTCTTCTTTGATATTAATAACGGCACGAGAAAGCAGGCGGTTGATAAAATCGCAAAGGGCACAAAGGGTCTTAGAGACCTTAAGAAAGACTTTGATGCTGACCTGTTTCAGAAAGAGTACATTAGCTATGATGGCGACTTTTCTGACATCATTAAGAACAAGAAAAGTTATTACGCGGATGCAATAGACAAGATTGAGCCTCCGACAGATCTGGGAAGAGCGCTTTCAAACATACGGAAGAGCCTTGTATCAACGGCGGTTTACAATAAGGTGGTGGACGGGATTGTAGACTCTGTTAAGGCATCATCGAAAGCATTGCGTCAAAATAAGTTTTTATCGCCAATTACAGAGATGGATCCACTGGACATCCTCAGGTCTGAGGCCGGAGAGGAGCTTCCGTCTCATCTTGCGAATAATTTAATTTTAGCCCATGATAAAATCAGAAAGAGCCTCTATGGTTTAAATCTGATGGGAAACCGGCAAGTCACCGATCCAATCAGGGAATATTTTTCAAACAGCCTTGAGAACCCGCGTCTTTTTGGCAAAACTTCGGGCGCATACAAGGCCACCAATGAGGTCTATACGAAGTATGCCGGCATTAAAACAAAGTCCAATGAGACAACAGGAAGAGAGCCTATTTCCGATCAGCAAGCAAGGGAGCTGTTTGATAAGTTTTTGGCGGGAGACAAAGAAGCGGTAGACAAGGTCACGGCTTACCAAAGGCTTGTTAAGGCAACTCAGGATTACACTGACGACGTTCTCAAGCTTACAAACCAGCCAGAAGAGGCCTATGAGTCGGCCATACTGGAAAACATTAGGGCGTTCAACTCACTGGAGGGCGCGTCTCAGGCTGTTGATCTTTTGAATATATACACCCCATCAAAGCAAAACACCTTTGTGAAAGAGGTGGTGCAGGGGGTTAAGGACTTAAGAAGCCCCACCCTTAAAAGAGTGGGGATGCCTGCAGCGGCAGCCTTTCTAACCTCGTGGGCGCTTAATCCTGCCGCCGGGGTCATGGGGGGCCTTGGGACTTATGCAAAAATAACTCTTGGTCAGGCAGCGGCAAAGTCATTCCGAAGGCCATACAGGCAGCTTAGCAGGTCAGCGCGAATTGAAGAGCTTAACAGTCGCGCCCAGGCATCATACAGAAAAAGCATTAAAAAGGTTATTTCCAGTATTGGAAAAGACGGCCAGTTCGCTGGGGATGCTCTTCGTGTGGCCAGTAAGGCGTCTCGTGTAATGTCCGCCAACCTGGTCCGGATGATGGGCAACGATATTGATGATGCTGAGTACAGCAACGACAAAGACAAGTCGCTCCAGGAGAAAGCCATTGCCTCAATTGAGACCCTGGCCAGCAACCCGCAATTGTTAGATCAGAAGCTTGAGGAGTCAATAGGTGAGGTTGAGGGTTCTCCTCAGATAAAGGAAGCGCTCAAACAGCAGTCAAAAGACATTATTTTAGTCCTTGATCAGATTCGGCCTCCCGAAATTATTACAAGACTGGACCCCCTAACAGGGACAAAGACGATAAGCGGCCCTGACTATGCTTTTGATAGGATGAATCAGTTTTTGGCTGTCGCTCAAAGCCCTCTAAAGGTTGTTAGCTCGGCGGCTGAGTCGAGAACTCTTACAAGGGAAATGGCGTCTGCGTTTAAGGCGCTGCACCCTCAGTCATATGCGAATTTTGTTTCAAGCATCCAAGAATCATTGTTGGGCAAAAAGGCTAGCAATAAAACCAAATACTCTGATAGGCTTATGTTGTCTACATTGTTCGATATTCCAATGGAGGCATCGGTAACCGCCCCGGTCATGTCGGCTTTGCAGTCAACATATCAGGAATCGGCACAGCCCGAGCCGAGACCGCAGAGAGGCCTGGCTTCTCTTAAGTCTCAAGTTACAAATACCATGACCCCATCACAGAGGGCCATGCAGACGACTTAACCGCTTGGGATGCAGATATGTCCCGCCATTGTGCCATAGGAGGTTAACATGCGCACGATATCCTACAAAAAGACCCTAGCTAATGCCACACTGACAGAGGAAGACGCTTTTGATCTTAAAGTTGAAAAGCAGTACGGCTCTGCTTTTGTTATGTATACCGACTCTACCAACGTCATTGTGACGCTTTATTACGTGTATATGGACTCCAATGGGACCGAAACCGACACCATGGCTTTAACAACCCAAAGCCTAACGCAGAACGTTGGAACTATTGTTAGCTTCCCCTGGAAGGCGGGCCACATACGGGCAACTGTAAAGGCAACTTCAACCATGAGTGGCGGAACACTGCGCATTGACGCATCCACTAGCATTTAAGGAGTAAGTCATGGCAGACGCTAATATTATTGTCATCGGCGGTAATGCTGACGACCAAGACCACGATATCCCGGGCAACACAAACCCGGCTTGGCGGGTTCATCAGGGCTCAGAGGATT
>Ga0080013_1003687_pt1 | contig 15791 bp, 23 predicted proteins | sample ETNvirenome_6_85_FD_69236 | JGI IMG/M metagenome (GOLD analysis project Ga0080013, IMG submission 69236) | Marine viral communities from the Pacific Ocean - ETNP_6_85 (SPADES assembly) (version 2) | ecosystem: Environmental > Aquatic > Marine > Oceanic | place: Pacific Ocean | collected 2013-06-19
GTGACTTCTTAGACCATCCTTCCAATGGTTCTATCGATAGTCTCATGATCCCTTTTGATGTCGCATCCCATTCGGAAAAATATATAACGGATTATGAACAAATGAAGGTTTTTTTGACGAACAAATCTGATAACTGGTGGAGATCTCTCTCACTCGCATGGTTAAAAAAAACAGGAGAGAAAATACCACTGGCCAAGCATTATCAACGCCAACAAGAACGAGAAAGCGTATATGAATATCTACCGCTTATTGAAGATGTAAAATATATCATCATTACATACTTATAAATTTTTGTCTATAGATTTCATATAGAATGACTGTAATACATAAAATTGGTGATACTATCATCAAAAAAGATAAAACAGGTGTATACCGATTTATCATTGACGAAAAGAAGCAATATATATTCTGGAAACTCTTTCCATGGAACAAGCTGGATCTCATAACAACTAAATTAATAGATAATAAAATTAATATATTATTTAAAGCCGATAAGGTTGAAACTTTAAGTCAATTTGCTGGGCGAAAAGAAAGCCAGTTATCTTATGAAGAAACACTACAATTATGGAAAAATATTGGAAGACAGTTAAAATCTTTAGAAGAAGAAGAGAAAAGCATTCCTTTCTTTCTTCCTAAGGATATCCTGGTTATTAATGGATTATCATTTTTTTATATAAACCAAGAAAAAGTAATGCCTATCAAAGATAAGAAACTTAGCATAACGTATCCAATAAAAAAAAATAATTTTTGTTCTCCCGAACTTTGTAAAATTAAATCACTACCCGCAACCATTCCATATCAAGCAGGGATCTATAGTTTGGCTGCTCTCACTACTTTTGTATTAACCAATAATACCAATAAAGATTATCCTGTGTCCTTAGAATCTATTTGGCAGACACCTCTTTATTGGTCTCTCATACGTTGCTTACATAAGACACCCGGAGATCGTGTGTATCTTATTATTTAATTTCTCTCGTCATACTATATGTCTATTGTTACTCTAGCCAGAAAAACACGAGCGCAGCGGGGCGCAAGCACAAGAAGGGGTTGGACTCTTGCGACAACCAAAAGTGGCAAATGTGCTCCTTGTTCTGGAGGTGCACCTGATAAGCAATTAAGTTTTCGTCAGTTAATCAATAAAAAAACGGAGTGTTGTATGAATACATGGAAACCGGTGGCGGATCAATCAACATCCGAATATCTGATGAAAAGAAAATTAATAGTGGAAAAATATGATGCATCAAATAATGAAGCAAATAGTTGTGTTAATCCGGGTTGTGGGTGTAAATGTAGTTCAAGAATTGGGGAAGCAGTATGCTGTAATGTTTGTAAAAATATGAATACGAAAACAATAGGGGAAAATCTCAATCATATGATTAACAAACGCGCCTGTATGTCGGGATGTCCTGACCCGACGACCTGTCCTAAGTGTGTGGAACAAAGACCTACGAATAGTTGTATCTGTAAGTAAAATTGAATAATAAAAAGACACAATATATAATTTATATAATGCGTCTTCATCTAAAAATCAAAAATCCAAGTGTAGAGCCTTTCTATCGCCAAGTTCTTCATAATCATGGCAATTTTATGGCATATCCTGATGCTGGTTTTGATTTATTTTGTCCAAAAGACATGACGGTGGTACCAGGACAAACAGTATGGGTAGATCTTGGCATTGCGTGTGAAGCTTTTAGAGACGAACAAAACACAGGATTCTATATCTATCCCCGCTCAAGTATTAGTAAAACACCGCTGCGTCTTGCGAATAGTGTGGGGATCATTGACTCTGGATACCGCGGAAACCTTATGCTGGCATTTGATAATATCAAAGAGTTTCCATATACCATCCAAAAAGGACAACGTTTGGCACAAATTTGTTCACCTCTACTTGACCCCATTTGGTTTGATATCGTTGAGACACTGTCTGAAACAGACCGTGGAGCAGGGGGATTTGGATCTACGGGTACGTAAATAACCGAGAATTAATATATTTTACACATTTTTCCTTATATTCCTCCTTAAGAGCTTTATCTACAAGCAATTTTTTTTGACAAGGTGAACACACATAAACATTTATTTCATATATTTTTTTATTTTTTTCGAATGTATCAAAAACCATCACCCCACTTGTAATACTCGTACATAAAAGACAGGCTTGAAACCAGCCTATTTTTGGTAATGTCTTACACTCATTATATACATATATTTTTTTGAGTATTTTCATTATATACTGAGAATGTTTTAAAAAACCGAACGAATTTGACTGAAAAAAGGGAACTAAAAAAAAGGTTCTGTTTAAGGGTGGGCACGAGGGTTTACACGAGTATTACGGCGTGGAAGCCAATCCTTACGACATAAAGGGCATTTTTTAATTTGATTTCGGCATTGATATGACTTACCCAAACAAGACCAGCAAACATAATGTCCACAAGATGCTCCAGGTGCCAAGTCAATCTCTTTTTTCATATTTAAACAAATAGGGCATTTAATTTGTTGATCCTTCAAACATACAAGACACGTCTCATCCATTTCATCATAACATTCCTTACACATTCCTGGACAATCCCAATGTAAACATTTTCTCTTTTTTTTAGCCCAATTAAGACACCTTATACATGTTTTTTTGGAAATACTTGTATGTGAAAATTCCAGTAAATAACGTTTTTTATCTTCAGACGACAGGTGATTATTAAATATTTGCCTTAAAAAAGCTTCCTCATGAGGATGAGGCACATATTTTATGCTCTCCTCTACGATTGTATTAGGTAGACTACGTATGTCAGATTGAATTTTTTTAATATATTGCGCAATACGATCACGATATTTTATAAAATTCTCAGAACTCAAATCATCAAGTGATACCCACTCCCAATGGGAATTTTTTTTGATACAAATAACTGGTTTATATTGTTGCATTCGTAAAAAGGATATACACCCCTCTTTTAGTCCATTAGGAATTCCCGCAAATACTACTGAGACCATCTCTTATTCTAGATTACTATTATAACTTTATTTGATAAATTAATATATTTATATATTAATATAATGTCTACTCTCCTTGATACTTGTTTAGTAGAACTCAATAAACGTATTGATGGGCTTAATATCGACCAAAAATCAATTGTGCTAATAACGAAGTATGCTATGGAAATAGTGGAAGCAACCTCACTTAAAGGGGACGCACAAAAAAAAATGGTATTAGAAATGTTGAAAAAAGTTATCCAAGATTCTCCCCTTAGTGACGAAGAAAAAGAAGTATGTACAAAACTGGTTGATGATGGAACAATTGACCAAATTATTGATTTAGTGGTTGATGCCAGCAAAGGAGAACTCCAAATTAATAAAAAACAAGCTCTTTCTCTCGCTGAAAGATGTCTTCCCCTATGCTTAACATGTATTAAAAATCGTACGTAAACTACACCCTCTTGAACAATAATATATCTCTTCTCCATAACGCTTAAGAGTTATATAAATATCATCATCACTTAAACTAGTGGAACAGCACTCACAATGTTTTACTGAAATTAAGCCTAATATGTATAGAAAGAAACCTAAATCCCACATAATAGAATTATAAAGAGATAATTCTATTATATTTAACTATATTCTTTGTTCTTCTGTTGTTGGTGTTTCCGACGCAATAATGCGTCATCACCCATTGTAGAAGATATTATTTGCCGTAAACGCTCTATTTCTTTATTCTTCTCCTTGAGTTCGTTCTCTAATGTTTTTATCATTATCCCAACACTCGTGCTAGTCTCTCCCCTTTTACATTTCCAAAACCAAGGATCATCATAAATAATCTTGAGTTCTTCATCAGCTAAAAAACGTTTTTTAACATTCTGCGCATATTCGGTATCATACCATCTTTTAAAGTAAATAAGCGCCCGATGAAACTTAACACCAAGATGTATATCTATATAGGCAATTTCACCTAACTGTAAGGCATTAATCACCTCATAAATCTTATCCCTCTTAATATTTTTAAACAGATATGAAATATAAATACTAGGATTGTCCATAATAATTTATATCCATAAATCTTTAATGAATTCAATTTTAAAAAAATACGGCTTCCTGTAAATATTTTTTTTTAGTAATTAAAAAAATTATCTAATGGATACGAGCTGTGAGGAAGCCAATACATGTATTCTTTAGATGTCTTTAAATTAAAAAAATTGAAACTTAAAAATAACAGTTAACTATTTAACAATGGCTACTAATAACTTTACAAACATGAAACCTCTACAAACAAATAACCGATGGACCCAAAAATCTACAAATCCTTTTCAATCGTCCAATCGGGATGGGAATTCTTCTAATCGTTTCTCGTCCAATCGTGATGGTAATTCTTCTAATCGTTTCTCGTCCAATCGTGATGGTAATTCTTCTAATCGGTTTTCTACAAATGATCGTTGGAAGAGGGAGGATAATACTACTAAGGATCGTCCATTTAAAAATTCCTTCAGGGGAAGGCGCCCAAGAGCTCCCAGACAATCCCATTTTAAAAGATATAATAGTCCGCCACCAAAGCCAACTTTTTCGTATAAAGAAGACGATTTCCCATCGCTTTCAACAAAAAATACAAAGATAGCGAGCCAGCAGATGGATTTCAAAAATGTGGCTGAGAGAGGCGAAAAATGTGTAACGCCACCTCCCCGTCCACCTCTCCCACCTCCCGAACGTCTTTCCCGTCCTCCCAAGAAAGATGATGATGAAAGAAGTCTGGGATGGGATACAGATGATGAAAAAGCAGCGAGAGAGGCAGATCCTTCTGATGATGAGGATGACGACGAGCCCTTTTGGTAATACTTTACAAATTTCTTTATAATTTTTTTAAGTTTAAAAAGAAATACGATTTTCCTTAGATATTTAAAATGGATTTGGATAATAAATGGATAGATGAATTTAATATACAAGAGAGTTTATATAAACCCTTCTATAAAGGAGAAGTAACAAACGTCCGGATCGTTTTTTTATATATCAATCAGAACAAAGAAATCATTTATAGTAAAAAATTTAGAATAAATATAAATAATGAGCAAATTTCAAAAAATCAAATGATTGGGTTATTAAAGCGTAATTTGGTCTATAACCATAACAAATTTTATCCCTATGAGATGTTCCAATATAATATTAATTTAGATCCTTTAGATGTTAAAGACTATATAGATCATACAGAAAATTTTAATTTTGTAGAAAGAATTTACTATGTTAACCCAGTTAGTTGGAAAAAAACCATTAATCTATTAAAGCCCATAAACAGTGTATACATATTTATGAAGGAACGAAAAAATAAGGGTAATTCAACAACAAAAAAAATTTTTATTTCTTCAAAGAAAAAAACAAAACGTAAATATATTTAAAGAATATGGTATGGTAATACCATACATCATGTATGCGATCTCTCGTATTAGATATGGCGAGAAGTTAAATGTTGAATACGCATGGGGCGACAATTATAAAGAAAATATTCTCTATTTTTTTTTTCAAATGGTCCGCTCTAATGAATTGGTTGATCTAGAAGATAAACTTCATTATTTATTGCAAAATATTAATTCTTCTTCTCAGGAATTTATTTTTTTGTACAAAATGATAGCGCATACACGTGATATAAAGAATGGAAAGGGAGAATATAAACTAGCGTATATGCAACTATTGGTATGGTATGAATATTACCCAGAACTAGCTAAATTTGCGTTAACCCAATTTGTTCAAGGAGAGAAATATGGAAGTTGGAAAGACATAAAATATTTTTCAGAATATATTTATCATAAAACAGGTGATCAAAATCATAATTTTATTCAATATGCGTGTCATTTACTTATTATTCAACTTAACAATGACAAAGAAAGATTTTTAAAAGGTAAAACTATCTCTCTTGCGGCAAAATGGACCCCAAGAGAGAAATCCAGATTCCGTTGGCTCTATCGTAGAATCGCATTGGGGGTCTTCCCCAAGTTCTCACTAACCGCAACTACCTATCATTCAAAAATAAAAAGTATCTGTAAGGCCAAAATTCATCTACGAAAACTATTAACCAAAATGAATAAATATCTCCAAACGACAGAAACATTTATGTGCACTAAATCATGGAGAAATATACCATTTAAACAAATATCCGCCAAAACACTATACAAATATAATCATGCGTTTCAAAATAAGACCACAGATAATAAAATACGCTCAACAGATTCTGACCGCTTTATTGCTATGGGAAATTTCCAATATTTTCTTGATAATCCCCCACAGATTATTAAAGGTGCAAGAAACATCAATGTTGGCGAACTAGTTAAAGCTGCCTTTCACGCAAAAACATCCACCGATATCACAGTCATTAACCAATTATGGGAAAGCAATAAAAAAAAAAATAAACCCTTAAAAAATATAATATCTCTAGTAGACGTCTCTTCATCTATGGAGCAAAAAAATTGCGAACCCTTATATAATGCCATAGGTTTAGGAATAAGAGTATCTGAAAAATGTAAGGATGCTTTTAAAAACCGTATGTTGATATATTCATCCAATCCATCTTGGCTTCAGTTTGGTGAGGCTCAAACATTTGTGGAGAAGGTTGTTATGATTAGAGATAGTCTTCGTGGATTAAGTAGTAATCTATATGGAGCCATTAGTATGTTAGTTGAAGCGATAAATAAGACAAAAAGTGATTTTAGAGATATTAATCGGTTAACCTTGGCTATTTTTTCAGATATGCAGATAGATTCTGCGGGAAATCTATATGAAACGATTACACAAATGTTCAAGAAAGCGGGCTATACATCACCAAAGATTTTATTATGGAATGTTCGTAAAACACAAAGTGTGCCTGTCCTCAATCGTTCCAAGATATTCTTGTTATCAGGTTATAATGAATCATTATTGAATGTTCTAACCTACTCTGGTCTAAAAAATTGCGAGCATAACGATGCATACATCATTCTTCATAAGTTGCTCAATCGTAATCGGTATAAGATATTAGAAAATAAGATAAAAGCATAATAAAATAATTAGTAAAATATAATAAATACATTAATAATATATTATCTATTATGGATATAAGTAGCACACTTATACTGCCCACAGATACTTCTTCATCCCCCATAACTCACAGTATTTCTTATGACCTATCGAATAATATATGGTCGAGGTGGAGAACTACACCCAATCCTTTTTTACATATTATATCTAATCACCCAAATAATAGTATTATTAACAACATTAATAACATTAATAATGTGCCTAATATTTCTACAGGGTATACAGACGATATTTCGAATAGCTCAGTCCCTCCCTTTTATAACCGGAACACCTTCCCACTACGCCACCCCACTCCTTTAACCTCATCAAGAGAAAGTCAACTCCTATCTTATGTATTTCGGAGAGATCCTATGGAGGAGAGTTTTAATGACGAAAATAAGTATAAGCATATTATTGCAGATGAAGAGGCTGATAATCTTAAAACTATCCAATATCATGCCGAAGATTATATGGATAGAGGGATTTGTCCTATTAGCCGTGAAAAATTTGAAGAGGGTGAAGAAGTGATTTTATTACCTTGTTCGCATCTTTTTAAAAAGGAAGAAATTTTACATTGGTTAAAAAAATTTGATGCCACATGCCCTGTGTGTCGGCATACATTTACATCCAAAGAAGTCAAGAAAGAAATTCCTGAGACCCAGCGCCCTGCTGCTTCTTTTCGTAGTCTCTTATTGGGTCTTGTAGATGACCAGCTTAGGCGTGAAGATGATGCGATGCTACAACGTGCATTATTAGAAAGCCTGAGAGTATCTTAAATATCATCAAATGGAACTAAAACTTCTATTTTAGTATTTGTACTCACCTCCTTTTCAGCAGTACTCACCTCCTTTTCAGCAAACTTTTGAACAGTTCTCACCTCCTCGATCAACCGTTCCTGCTCCTCTTTTCCTAATAAAAGATTATTAATAAGTCCTTTTTGCTTTAACTCTGTTGCTTGTGTTTCGCTGTAAATATATATAAGATCGGTTTTTTCTTTCTTTCCTGGACCACGAACTTCAAACTCTCTCTTACCCACCAAAACAAAAATACCTTTCTTGATTTCATTATCTCGTTTTCGCCGTCCGCGAAATTTTTTACGAATAATACATAGGCGTTTTACACCATCATTGCATAAAACATCCGCATTCCCATATCCATATAATTGGAGTACACAAGCAAATATTTCCCCTTCCTCCACAGGTAATCGTAATTTATACATTTTAGAATTATCTTTTGTGCCGCGACTAGACATTTTCTTATGACTTCTACCACCTTTTGTATTGCGAACCATATTATAATAATAATAATATTATTATTATCATATTCAATTTTCCATAACAGATGTTTGAAATAGTAGTGAAGTAACTTTATAGGGATCCATATTTGCTGCTGGTCGCCTATCTTCAAAATACCCCCTTCCATCAGCTTCTGTTGTACGTGGAATCCGGATACTCGCACCCCGATTGGCTACACCCCAAGTAAATATATCAAAAGGTGATGTTTCATGCGCACCTGTCAAACGTCTTTCATTTCCGTCCCCATAAAACCGCATATGTGTATTATGCTTCTTACTCAATTTATTAATCGCTGCTAAAATTACCTTATAACCTCCCTCTTCACGCATGGCTTTCGTGCTAAAATTAGTATGACAGCCAGATCCATTCCAATCCCCTATAATAGGCTTAGGATCTAACGATACACTCCAACCATATTTCTCGGCTGTTCGATCAAGAATATAACGCATAACACATAATTGATCTGCCGCATCTATTCCGTTCGCGCATACTTGAAGCTCCCACTGCGCTGGGGCGACTTCTGCATTTAAACCAGTTAGCGCCAAGTTCGCATATAAACAGTTCTGAAAAGCCTCTTCTACACAGTCTCTTCCTAACATATGATCTCCACCCGTTCCACAATAATAAGAACCTTGGGGCTCAGGATAACAATTGGCACCAAAACCCAGCGGTTTTCCATCCTTTACTAAAAAAAATTCTTGTTCTAAACCAAACATAGGGTCCATATCCTTCAAATGTTCACCCTTAAATATTTGATGAGCATAATAACGTGAATTAGTAGAATGTGGCGTACCATCTGGCATATATGTCTCACATAATACCAACTCGCCTGTAATACCACCATTAGAAAAAGTTCCACGACGAAAAGGATCAGGGAAACGCGCAACAGGATATAACAGAACCTCACTATCTTCACCCGATGCTTGTCCCGTAGAAGACCCATCATAATTCCATATTGGCAATTGTACAGCTGTTTGACCTAACTCACCCTCTTCATGACTTACCGCTTTGGTTTTACTTCTCATCTTACCCTTAGCATCCATCCAAATATATTCATATATGCGCATATAATTATACTAATAATGGCTTTTTTATACTATTATTCAAAATATATATCCAATAGTTGCTTTTTCATATAGTCTTTTCCAAAAATATCTCTTATCCATTCACGTGGTGAACATTTTTTAATCTCACGAATGCTTCTCCCTTGAACTTCGTATGTTTGTTCGTCAGGTTCATAGTCATATAGTTCATGAAACTTTTCAAATTCGTCATCGTTTTCGAATATCATACACATATTTTTTCTATTACGTGTAGCATGAGTAAAACGTTTTTTCCAAAGAGGAGAGAAGGATGCAAAGTACTGCCAATGAAATCCTAATAAATGCTTCATTGATGGATATTGTGGACAAAATCTAGATAAACGAAAGCAACCAATGGTTGGGGATATACTATATAGGCGTTTTATAGGTAAAGTTTTATAAAGAGGGTCAATAGGAATATTATTAATTTCATTAATCCACGTTATATCATCGGGACTAACTTTAAGAGATTTATTGTAGAGATCTATCTTTCCGGCATCCCTGTACAGATGGTGAATAAGCGCAAGAATAATGTGTTTTTTATCTTTGTATGGAATTTTCATCCATAAACACTTCTTTAAGGACATTTTACGAACCTCACGAAAATATTGTAGCACCACCGCACACAATTCTTTTGTTGGAATGGCACTCATATCTATAGAGCAACCTTGATGAATAGAAAGTGCTAAGGATTTATTTGTAAATGCGTCCAGCCATTTAGGACTTTCTTCATGAATCAATGAAGTTTTACTTATCCGAGCTAAAAATACAGCACAACAGGGATTTCTCTCAAATAAATTTTTAACAACGCTCAATACAGGAGAAATTGTTTTATTATTTAGCCATTTTACATTACATTGTAATAGAATAGCTTCAAGTTTAGGATGTTTGATGGCATAAAAATCATAAAATATCTTCCATAACAACTGCCAAGTTTTCTTCTTAAACCCACTATAATAATATTCAGAAATCCAAAAATAACAGGCGGTTATATCCTTGCGTTTTAACAGAGTTTCCAAAAAAGTGTGTATCACCTCATCCACCATATAGAGAAAACGCGTAAGAGGCATCTTTGTTAAGATAGAACACCCCCTTTTTCCAATATCAATTTTTCTATATTTTTATTTCTCTCTATAAATCATAATTATGAGTAAATGGTTAGCACACGTCAAACAGATGATGAAAAAACATCCAGGGAAACGCCTCAAAGAAGTTTTAAAGTTGGCATCTAAAACATACAAAAAAGCCAAGGGTAAAGTAAAAAAAGTATTGAGAAAAACCCGCAAACGTCGCCGCACACACAAGCGTCACCACAAGCGCCGCCGTCGCCGCCACAAGCGCCGTAGTCGCCGTGTCCATCCCCGCCGCCGCCGCCGCTAAATTTAGGAAAGTGTCTGATATTGACGATATGTTTTTTTGATAAGAAGTGATCGTTTCTTATCTTGAGCTTTAACAATTTTCTTTATTTGGACTGATGCTTCTTCCAGATTTGTTAATAACTTCTCATAATTTTCTATGGTATTCACTTCCGGATCCATAAAAAATTTCTTAAATGTATCAATGGATTCTTCAATAGTAAAACGTTTTTCAGGATTTGGATGAACATTCGTTAGCAATAATTGAGAAAAATTACCAATAAATTTATTTTCTGTAAATACTGGATATTCCCCTTTCTGACTTATATTAAGCAAATAGATAATATTGATATACATGATACTAAGAGCATAATTATCCCATGTCTTCCAGTAATTATTCAAAATATCACTTACATTAAATCCTTCTAATTTGTAATTTTCTAAAATAGAAATACAACTATTTTCATAAGATTTAAGAAATGAAGAGGAGAAACATTTTTGTAATGGTTCATTACCTTCAATGAAATCCTTACACAACTCTTTTATATGCGCTGAAGTGGGAGTTCCCACATTAAGAAGCAGATTGATGTAGTGAACTTCTAAAGGCCAATAATAATAACGAGGTGCATATCTATAAAAATACTCTTCTATTCTCTTATCGGCTGATGCTATCGGAATAGACAATCCAAAATCAATGATTAGTGGAATTGTTTTAACCTCAGAAAATAGAATGTTATTGGGATTAAGATCAAAATGACATATTTGGTGATCTTTGAGTAATCGCAATGACTCCAGAAGATATTGATAGCCATCAATTAAATTCATTAAAATTTCACGTTTATTTGCATAATGAGAGATATATTTACTATAATTAATAGCAGTCCTTTTATAGCCAACAAAATGCATTTTAAGCAAGACAAACTTCCCCTTTTGTCGTATTGCTTCACAATCTTTTATACCACGTGCTTTAAATTCCTTGATATTAATATCACAATAGCCAATTGCCGGAACAAAAAAATTATAATAATAAGGGATTTTTGAAATTTCTTTTCCTATCTTAATTTCATTCATAGCAGCAAATGTTTTAATCTGAATTTTGGATACATACTGTAATTCATGTGTTTGTTTGCCTTTACAATCAATATAAGGACGAAATATACAACCATATCCCCCTTGAAATATCAAGCCACCTCCTTTCATTTATATATTTAATTATTATTATTAATCCGAAAATAACGATTTTTATACGTTTTTTTGATTTTCAAATCAATATCTTTGACATCACCAAGATCAACTTTAGCTTCTGTAATAAGCGCACCATGCGTCTCAATAAAATGATGAAAAGATACTGACGGTTTTTCATCTTTTTCACGAATATGCTTATCCATTGCCTCTAGAACCTTAGAACTAACACGACAATAATTCCTCCTTTTTTTCGGCGATGATGCTGTTGTATCCTTATTTTTATAATAATAACGAACACTTTTATACATTTTGTCCCTAACATTTCCCTTATATCCCAAGCCCAACAAACGCCTCTCCTCAACAAGAATATCTGAAATATTTTCTTCCAACCATTTTAACCATGCTTCCCTAAATATCGGAATTTCATCATAACGATGAATATCCGTAAAAATCAAGAGTTTTTTAACAAAATCAGGTGAAAACTTGTATCGATAAATAGTAGCCATAATTAAATACTATCTATCTTATTAATTTCTTCTTCAATTTTAATGCCCACCTATCAACTTAGTACTGCTATCTATCTTGAGAATGAACAGTATAAAAAAATAATAGTCATTAATGAAAATCCTCAAGGTAATCTTCAAACATTAGTTAAAAATCTTCCAAATAAAAAAAATTCTCCCTTTCAATCCAATATCCCCTGTAGTACCTGTATTCATGGTATCCTTAACCCCAATAATACTTCAGAATTACTATGCTTTAAAGACATCGCATACCTATTCACTTTTCTCTCCACAAATGGCTATACGATTCAATACGATCTTACCAAAATTCTACTCAAATCCCAAATCAATAATCTTATTTGTTATATTTCCATCTAAAATTGATTTAAAAAATCATTATCAATGAAAATAAAATGCCTAGTTTAGAAGAGCTGTATCTTGAATCCCTCTCGGATAAAGAAAAAGTAGTGCTACAATTAGCAATAAAACATCTAGGATCATCCTTTGATATCAAGAAAAGTATTGGATATCAAGAATGGACAAAAAAATTCAAATAATATTCTTGCGTTAATATAATAGGAATGCGTTTAAAAAGAACAAGAAGACGGCAAACCAAACAAAAACAGCGTCGAAGGCGACGAACCAAACAACGTCGAGGACACCAAACCCGGCGCAGAAGATATAAAGGAGGCAATACAGAGACCACTCTAGACACCCCCAAAACTTCCAATAATCCTACACTACTACCGGCATTAATAAATTTAGGATTAGTAATACCACAAAAAGCTATAAATACTGCGCTAGTCGTGTATTTAAAATTTTCTAATATGTTTTGGAAGCGAGTAGATGTTCTGTTAAAACAGATTCCAAATCAAGATACACAAGATGCAGCCACAAAAAATAAAAATTATATGAAAATAGCTGAGAGAGTTATAGCCGAGCCCAAATTCCAAAAAGCATGGAAAAAAACAATAAAAGTAATCTCCAATGTTCTCCTTATTCCCATTCTTATCGAAATTGTCCAAATAGCAGAAAAACAAGGGTTTATTATTGCTGATTCAACTGCTAAAATAATAAGAAATATTGTCCTAACAGGAGGAACTGCGGCGGTTGATGCGATATTAACCGTCGTGGGCGCCGTCCCAGGATTAGGAACAGCTATCGATCTGGCCATGCTCGCCCAACTATTTTTTCACTCTATAACAAAATTATCCATGGAATCGATGACCATTGTCACAAGCTTGTTATCTTCTATCCTTATTATTGTAGGGAAATTTATAAAACCCTTTCGTGAAGCACAGAAACAAATTTCAAATATGTCAAAGATAGCAGCGGAAACCGCAAATAAAACAACCAATGAGGTCGCCGGCTTTGGTCAGCGTTGAGTCATCTTCTTAAAATCAACAAAACAAAATTTTGTTTCTTTCTTCTTCTCAATCTTGAAATAATCACACTCAGACAATCTGCCCCGGTTAATATACTTATTCGCCTTTTCCACAACTAAAACATTCTTTTTTGTCTGTTTTTTAAAAACCGCAAATACACCCCCCTTCTTCTCCACCTTCTCCCCCACCTTCTCCCCCACCTTCTCCATCTTCTCCTTTTTCCATTTTTTAGTTAATTCATCATAAGGAGAAACATAAAAACATTCACAACGAAAAACTTGTACGTATTTACGCGCAGCAGCATCCAAATATTTATCTAGAATAGCACCATTAGACCAATACTCAAATGTATTCTCTTCCTTATTAAATCTAAATAAAACATATCCCTGAGGAGTATTTTCAAAAATCATCGTATTGGATAATACCTGACCACTATTATCCATTATAATATCATCATGATGAAACGGGTATAAATTTTCATATAATACAGGATCCATCTCTTGCTTTTCATATTTTTTTACTGCCGGAGACCAAATAAATAAAGCAACTATCCAGGTAGATAAAAGAATCGCAGGAGGAACAATACCCACTAAAATAAAAAAACTTTCACCAAACATATAATAAATTACCTTATTTTCTTTTAAATGATTAATCCAAATCATCCTCTGTATCACTCATAGACTCATCACCCTTTTTAATTGCCATATCATTCATCACAACATCCATCCTCGTTAGCTTATGATGCCACAAATAGTTACAAAATGTCTCCATCATAAAATTATTAAAATCAAGTACATAAGAAACCATCAAACACACACCCCAAAACATACCCTTTATAAAATCTACCAATACAATGGGCTGACTAACATCACGAATATAATAATTCCCCAAACATAACAGACACAAATAAAGATTCCACTTCATAAATGTATAAAGCGCATACGAAACATCACGATATTGTAAATAATGTATTCTATATCCTTTATAAGCACTACGAACCAATAGTACAAACCACATACAAGTAGAAGAAATATCTGGGCGATATAAGACCCCCTGATAAAATAAGGTTCCATATACCAATGCCAAAACAGAAAGATAAACAACAGGAAGCTTAACTTTACCTTCGTGAAGTTTCCAAAATAAATGGAACTGAAGACTACTCATAGCCATAAGAACTAACAAAAATCCTAGTAATACTTCATTTTTCTTATAATGAAGTATTGCAGGTGCCAAAAATCCTAACGAAGACAGAATAATTTTTTTCCTTTTCCACAACAATTCCTTAGAGACAGACATACTATGTCTTTTCAATATCAATAATGGGATACATTCAATTTTTTTAACTGCTCTTCTCTCAATGTCACCAAATCTAACATCTCAGCCCTCAAATGCGGAACCTTTATTCTCTGATAATTCGGTTTATTAGGATGCAGACAAATCAAAAACATATCACTCACTTTTTTCCCATAATTTGCTTCTATCATCATCTTATATGTATTCAGTTGGAGAGAATAATGCCAAAAATTAGCATTAGGCAAATGAGATACAACTTCCGTCGACGCAGACTCAAACATATTTGACTTTCTTATCTCCTTACAACGCTTCCAATCATAGATTTGGAGAGAACCATCCTCATTTTCAAAGAGCATATCAATTGAACCTGCTAATTTTAATTGCTTATGATATATCATCCACTCTGTACGATAAGGTTTTAAAGACGCAAAATTCCTATGAAATTCCTTAAAATAACCATACTCCACACTATCATTCTTATTTTCAGATTTGTTATAAAAACACTCAATATCATAATGCATCTTCGTTCCCGCCGCTGAAGCTTCTCTCCCATTCTTATTCCATATCTCCTTTATCGCCTCCGGTTCCATACCAAAATATTTACTCTGTTCCCACCTCTTTGAAGCCATCATCTTTTCAATCACTTTATCCGGATCAAAATGGGGGAAATGAGAAT
>Ga0080013_1003688_pt1 | contig 15789 bp, 14 predicted proteins | sample ETNvirenome_6_85_FD_69236 | JGI IMG/M metagenome (GOLD analysis project Ga0080013, IMG submission 69236) | Marine viral communities from the Pacific Ocean - ETNP_6_85 (SPADES assembly) (version 2) | ecosystem: Environmental > Aquatic > Marine > Oceanic | place: Pacific Ocean | collected 2013-06-19
ATTGTTGCTAGTAAATAGATCTCCTACCTGCACAGATAGGTCTTGATGTAATGCTTCTAGCTCCCCTATAGAGATATCTCTTACACCTTTTTTAGTAGCACCTTCAGTTACCTGCCATGCCTTGTTAAGATTCTGCAATAGGTTAATAAGATGTGGCTTATCACCTATAGTTCTTACTGCATCCTCACCACCTTCTAGCTGCAGTTTACGTGCACCTTTAAAGTATCTATTTTGTAACTGTTCATTGATATACATTACCTGCTCAGTACCCTGTGCACCTTTGCCTGTAAGTATCTGTAAACCCACATCGTTACGTAGATGTAGCATGTTAGTATTAATAGCATGCCATAGTGGATCTGCTGCCAATATACGATCATTTAAAAAAGCATTAGAAGCCTTCTTACCTGGGACTACATCTCTCCATCCACTATTCTCTGTGCCAAATACAAGATCATGCATACGCTCTGTACTTATACGATACTCATCACTAAATCTATCAAGCTGTAGTTTCTGAGCTTCAGTCTGACCATTCCATTCTATTGCTCTCTCGTCTAATCTTATAACACCAGTCTTATCAGCAGATAGCAAAACATCATGTAATGTCATGATAGCTTCAGAATACTGATCCATTTTAGGATTGCTAGATAGCTTCTTTAATAGTAAGTCTATAGTACTTGGGTGTACTCTTATAGTACCATCTGTCTGCATTGACTGATCCCATAGACCAAAGGCATTAAGAGAGTTCTTAATATAGTCTTCCATAGAGAGCTGCATTTGTCCAGTAGTCTTATAAGAAGCAGCCTTACGTAGTTTCTGTATCTCGTTAGATACATTGTCTATAGTGAGCTGCTTACCATTAATCTCTATACCATTTAGGCGATCTATAAAGTCTAATGCTTGAGTCTTATCCATAGCCCTAACACTTCTATCAGATATACCAAAGTTAAGCTCGTCTACTAAGGTCTGTGCTATCTCTGATTTACGTAATAGATCTGTAGCTGCTAATTCTATAGCCCTAGCTTCTGACTCCTTACCTGCCTTTCTAAATTCACCAGCTCGTGCTAGTTGTTTGGTATACTCTAATGCTGTCCATTCACTCCAAGAGCGTAGCCCTGGTTGTTGTAATTGGGCTACTAACTCAGTAGCAGGCACCATATCTTTCTCTAAAATGCTAGTAGCATTACGTAGTCCTGGGGTAGACCTATTTGATTGCTGAACTATGCTGCTAGCTACCATATGATCTTCATAAACCTTATCCCATGCACTGCCCATGAAGTCAAGCTTGCCTTTATCCCAGCCCATAACATCAAATGATTTGGATAGCTTAGCTACTTCATCTCCCTTAATATCTTTACTGCCTAAGAATCTTTTAGCTGGTGGCTTACCATCGAGAGTCTTACCTCTCTTCATATAGAATGCACCTACAAAATAGTCTGTAAGTAGTTGGTCTGCCGTCATATGTTCCCAATCTCTATACCAATGCTCTGCATTCATAACTACAGAACCAGCAGTATACCTTGGAAATGATTCAAATAGGTCTCTTCCAACCTCTCTTCTAAGCATAGGCAGTAAGTTTTTAGAAACATCTTTAGATACTTTATCGAAGGCTTTCTGCAATACTTTTACATTAGCAGCATTACTTAACATACCTACATCTTCTACAAGCCTAGGAGTCCAACCCTCTATACCTCTAAAGAACTCTGTATTCTTATTAGAGCCATAGTATATATTACGCATCATAGTTTGCAGTTGCTTAGGAGTATAATCAGTAGCCTTCTTGCCAGCAAACTTACGTATAACAGCTTTACCACTCTGCAATACGTTGGCTGTAACACCAGCCTGAGGAGCTTTACCCATTTGCCATTGTACCTGTGCTCCACCAGGTATATACCTAGCAGCACCAAGCAATGCACCAGTACGCATACCATGCATTACGTCACTTAAAAATGACCTTCTGCCATAGTTTTCATCATTAAGATCAAGCATAGCAGAAGTACCCTTCTCTACTAGATTCTTAATACCCCCATGTAAGCCCAGTAACGTAGCCTCAAAGGCCATATCTCCAGCTACCTGGGACGCACCCTCACCTAAGCCCCATTGTTGTCCTCTAAGGGCTAATACGCGCGGTATATTCTCTGATGTATATTCTTGTGCAGTACGCAGGGTCTTATCTCTTATCTCATCCCGCATAGCCTTGTTAGCTGGGTCTAATAGATTCTGTACTACATCATCACCGAAAGCGGGATTAGTTCTCATAGCATCTTCCATCAGATCGTCAAAGTTCTTGTTGATGCTAGCCTGTAAATCGAAAGTTTCAAATGGATCTACCTTAGAAGCCTTGCGACCAAATGCAGTAGCTGCCTCTTCCTGTCCTGTCTTAATAGCTTTAGTGCCAGCCTGATATAACTCTTGTCCAAAGTCATTCATGGCTGCATCATCAACATCTCCTACTATCTTATTGAGTGTCTCTGCAGTCTCAGAACGTATCTTCTTACCAGCACCTCTAGATAATGTTTTACTGCCAAAGCCTACAGCTTTAGCACCACTCTTTAAACCTTTACCTATCCATCCAACTGGAGCTACAAACCCTATACCTTCACCAATAATGCCACCTACTCTACCAGCCCAAGAGTTGTCTTCCCATTCTTGTACACCAAACTCTTCTGATAGCAAGCCCTGGTTATATAGATCAACACCAGTTAATGCTCCCATTGATACACCTTCACCAGCTCTCCATGCTAGGTTACCTAAGAAATCAGTAACAGCACTCTGATCTGCAAAGCCCTGAGGAGCTACATCTTCTTGTTCATATAGTAAATTATAAGCTTCTGGGTCTCTGGCTTTTACCTGCCAGGGTTGCATTCCAGCATATTTACGTTTAAGTTCTTCCACCTGGGGAGACTTTTGTTGCTCCCAGTATGCTTGCTCTCTTGCTATTTTTCCATTAGCCATTTATTGTACATCTCCCATCATTCTTGGATCTAGTAGTTGATCTTGATTTATTAAAAGATTAAGTGATTCTATCTCCTTATCAATTCCACCTACATCTCTATAGCCACGATCTCTCATCTGCTCATTATACTCTCTTTTCTGTCCATACAAATCATCTAATGTTTTCTCTATTTCAAGAAGCTCTGGACTATATCCTCTCTGTCCAGTCATCTTATTAGTTTTAAACTCTGCTAAGTCCCAGGCACCAAATCCTGTAAAAATATTACCAGATCCACCAAATCCACGCTCATGCGAAGTAACATCTTTAAAGTCAGTCGTCGCATCCAATGCTCCAAACATCATTTCCTGTCCTAGTCCAAGCACTCCCGTAATGGAACTACCTATAGCTTCATAAAACCCTGATGGAAGAAAGGTTTCACCTTCCATCCCTTCTGGAGTGGCCATAAAACTTCTAAGATTTTCCCACTCCTCTTCCTTCTTTGTCTCGAAAAAAGGTCTAAGCTCTGCTATTCTTTGTTCAGCAGTTAGGCCTGCTTGAAACCATTCAGCATCTGTGGGAGGGCTACCTATCTTAGCCTTTTTAGATTCTAATGCATCTCTAGCCTCAAATATCTCTAGAATTTTTACGTCACTATATTTGTCCGACTGAGTAAAACCAGGTACATCTGGATATTCATCTACTATACTAGAGGGCTCTACTATATTCTGTGATACCATAAGACTATCATATGCATTAAAGTCATCTATGGTTGCAGTAAATGTCTTAGCATTTAAAAGTCTATCTAAAAGAGCACTCTTTTGACCAGGATATTTTTGGATAAGCTGATAAGTCTCTGCAATCTTTGCATCCTTTTTTGCAGACATTACCAATCCCCTCCCATAAAGATTTCAAGATCATCCTTTCTTCCTTCATCATCACTACCATCTTCAAATTCAGGTAGGAATTGCCTTCCAGCTTTTAATGCTTCAGTAGCCTGTTCTATATCAGCTTGTCCTACTGACCACCAAAGCTCCTCTAATTGTCCTACCCATTCCTTGCTAGCAATATCTATACCAAGCATTCTTTGTATATCAGACCTATAAGTTTCACTCATTTGGTTGCCTTCTTGGGACCATAATATATACTGAGCATGACCTTTCTTCAAATAGTTAATAATCTCTTGGTAATTACCATTGCCGGCTTTAGAAATAGCACTCTGTAAATTCTGCGCTTCAAGTGCTGCTTGTTCTGGACTAAATGCCCAAGGAACTAATGTTACACCTAGTCTGGTATATTCAGCATTCTTAGCCTCTTCTTTAGCTTTTACTTCTGAGGCATTTAAAGACTGCCCTGTAGCAGCATTCTCTCCTGAAGCTATTTCTCCAGATAGAGTTATAGCACCTCTAAACTCTTCTACTAAGCTGCTGATAGGCTGATAAGTCATAGCCTTAACACCTTCTACAGTCTCTTTCTTAACATCTTCTAGCATCTTTATCTTAATACTAGAGTCAGTAGTCTCTGCAGTTGAAGCAGTAATCTTCTCTTGAGATTCTCTAGCAAGCTTAGCATAATAGTCTGTTTGTAGTCTTTCTAACTCACTTTCTGTTTGAAGTGCTTGAAGTCTCTGCATTATCTCAGGTCCTTCCTGTTCATTAGCCTCCATCCATTGAAGTCCAGCATGTGCTACATCTTCCGCTTCTATTATACCAGGATCTCCATAATGTGCTGGATCAGCTAAGGTCATAGCATCATCAAACAAGTCTATATTACGCTTGATCTCCATGGCTTTAATCTTCCTTTGTTGTAGACTATCTCTATGACCCCTAGAGTCTTCAAGCTTAACATTAAGAAGCTCTACTGCTCCCTCGTTAGCAGCTGCCAACAGTTCTTCTGATGCTATAGTTTTAAATTCATCTCCAACACTCTTAAGCTCTACACCCCTGGCTGCAAGGTTTTGCTCTATAAGATCAAGTCCTGCTTCCAGCTCTGCTATCTCTGCATTTTCATTGTTGAGCATATATTGATAGGCTTCAGTCATCCTGACTTCCTTCTCTCTACCAAGTTGTATACGCCTATTAGTTTCCATAGATATCAGATTCTCAGCAAAGCCTTGCAGTCTGTTAAGGGACTGTGCTAGATCTGATGTTTGTTTTACGAATTTTGCCATAGTTTATTCCCTTTTAAATTTATGCACAATGATCTTTTATACAATTTGATATGCAACTTGGAGAAATGCCAGATGGATTACTCCATGTATGGGCTGTAGAGCTTATACAACCAGCATTACACCATACACTCCAATTAGCTGCACATTGAGCATCCATATAAGCTTCAGAAGTAACATCTCCTATATGTTCATTCATAGTGTCATCACCCTGATCATACAACTGTAAATTAATAATATCTGGAACACATTCGCCAAGTTCTTCATCATATACCTCATCTATTTCACAAGAAATCGGCTCATCAAACGCACCTGTATCCATCAGTCTCATTATAGCTGCCATTGTACGATCGTAGAACTCTTCTTTCTCCTGTCGCTCTGTCTTATTAAAGTCAAGAGCTGCATCAACCATTGCAGAGTTATACTTATCATCAGTCTCCTTCTTGGAGATTCTAGTCCTATCTCCAAAGTCTTTAGCCTTAGATCCAGTAGTAGCTATAGTATCTTCTATTGCGCTTTCAAGACCTCCCGATCTGATTCCTGTCCTGCCAGCCATCTCCCTACCTTTGCCTAATTCTTTCCCAAGGGCAGTGCTAAGTGTATCCATTTCTGTAGCATATACACGTTCAGTGGCTGCCTGAGTAGTCTTTAAAGTATCCATTGCAGACCTATAGTCAAGATCACGTTCTCTTTCGGCTAAATGTACTTGTGCTGGATCCCATGTAGGTAGATACATTCCATATTGAGCAGCCCATGCTTCTTTGCCTAAATCGCCCAATGTTTGTTTATCAAAAAACTCAAACACATCCTCAGCAAAGGGAGTTGAACCAGTTGAAACACCTTCTTCATCTATATCCATGAAGGCTTCATATAGTGCATCTATTGTCATTCCATTAGCCATAAACTTTTCCTATCATATTATATTTCTTATTAGCCAACACCACCACCTCCATGCTCAACGGTGCCATCACCTACTCCACTTCCACCACCTCCACCACCTCCGCAAGGAGTACCATCTTTTGATGGATCTCCTGGACAGTCCCATATATTACCATACATAGCTTGACCAGATTTTGTGTTTTGACCAGTATAGACATGCACACAGAAACATGTATCAGTTTCTTCACCATCGCCACCATCGCCACCATCGCCACCATCGCCATCATCATCATAACATCCTGTAGGAGCATATGCTTCCGGCAATGGCAGACATCCGCCAGCATCACATCTGTCACATGGTCCGCAATCAGAATCAGAATAACATTCTAGGCCTCCTGTTACCTCCTCCGGACAGTCATCAGGACTACATACCCTGCTTCCATCCCAACATGGATGTTGAGGTCCATCACCACCATACTCACCACATTCATCAGTTTCAAGGCATGTACCAGGATCGCATACTTGTGACCCATCATCACATGTATGGGTAGTCGCATCACATTCTCCACACAACTGAAGACCTGGATTGTCTGATGCGCATAAATATCCATAAGGATCTTCTGTTAAATCTAGATCATCTCTTACTACACACTCTCCCTCTCCAGTGTCTGCATTTGTCTCTTGCCAAAGCTCCCCAATACCACAAGCAGCATCAGTTCTAAATTTATAACCTGCTACTTCGTCCTCATATCCATCTTCCCCAGTAGTATCCTCACATTTACCTTCAGCTGCATTCCATTTCTGTCCATATCCACAAGACCAATTCTCATAAGAATCAGAACCAATCCCTTCCAGGTCCATTTCATCCATTTTAGCTTCAAGTTCTGCATCTGTTAGAGCAAGTGCTGGATCTGCTTCACCCATTTCAAGGGCTGAAAATGTATGAACATTTCTCATTACATCTCCAAACCAGTCTTCCTTTTCTTCATCTACTGCTGCAAGATATGTTGTTAATGCAGTGTCTAAATCTTCACTTAAAGTCTGCTCTATATGTTCTGATCCAGCTCTATATTCACTACCTAATGTCTTAGCTTTCTTATAGGCTTCTATCAATACGTCTTCTGCTACTGATGCACTCTCTCCACTTCTAAGAACAGATCCTCCTGTACCAGATGCTATTCCTGCTTCTCCTGTTAAACCCTCATAAGTCAATGATTCACGCTGTCCTGTAAGACCAGTGGTATATGTTTCAAGTTCTTTAGCAGTAGCAGTTCCATAGTCTGCACCTGTTTGACCTCCTAGGAACTTGCCCTGTCCATACAATTCATCTTCTAATAATTGTTGAACTCTAGAGTCTGCACCTCCAGATGTATCATATCTACTTATCTTCTCCCATGAAAAAGGATCTCCAGCTCCACCACCATAAGGATCCCCTATAGCCATTCTAAAGTCCCTTTCTGCCGTCTCAAAATCTACATTGCTAAATTGAGCATACGATCCTCCAAGAGCTGTACTGCCAAATCCTTCCTCACCTTCAGTTAATCCAAATGCTGGGCCTATTATATTTTTATAAAACTCTCGCGTTTGCTGTTCATACTCACCTTCTACAGCCTCTTCTCCACCTGCCCACTCACCGCCTAAAAAGGCATCCCACATTTTTGTATAGTTTTGTGCCATTAACTTGCTGCCTTTTCTTCTTGAGATGTCAGATAATCTTGCCAATACCTAGCAAAATCACTTACAGTATTTATAGCCTGATCAGTAGCATAGACATCTTTTAATTTGCCTCCTGCAGCCTTTAAACCTCCGCTAAATAGTGATTGATCTCCAGGAAGTGTTCGAGCAAGTGGAATATATTTATCTTCCCAAAAAGGAGTATCTGGAATCTTGATTCCTGAATAATCACCTGCCCCTTGAAATACCCCTGTTCTATCGGCAGCTCCAAACATAGTCCAAGCATCTTCTCCAGTTCCAAATGTAGTAAGATCACTCCAACCTTCAAAGCCCTCCTTTAAACCACCAGCCTGTACATACATAGTAGCAAGGTCAGTTACTGCATTAAATACCTGTCCTTGAGTTTGATCTGTAGCTGCCTTATCCCTAGTACGTTTAAATTCTTCTGCACTTTTCTTATAAAACTTACCTGTATCTACTGCCATATCTTCCCAGTCATGAGTTATATCGCCAACTCCCCTTCCAATTATCTTACCAGCAGCATAACCTGCAGGACCAAATAATGCTCCACCTAGGACACTAAGGCCAAGACTCCACATAGCAGATGCCTTATCTTCTGCAACCTGTTCATCCAAGATATCTTGTTGTTGTTGACGTTCTTTTTCTGCTTCATTTCTGACGTCAATATTAAGCATTACTTCTTCCCATGTATAACTCATAACTTTATCCTTTTAGTTTATTTACGCCTCTAGGGCTGTTACCTTTGCTGATAATTCTTGTATTGCATTTACTAACATAGGTATCATTCTTGTCATTGAAAGTGATTTGAAATCATCTACTTTTTCCTCGTCTATCATTCCAGATTTAACTTCAACATAGTTAGATGTTACACTAAGCACTTCATCTGCAATAAATCCATACCTGGTAACTCCGTCATCATTTCCCATTTCACCTTTACCATTGTATTTATATGTTCTTGGCTTTAATTGATTGACAATAGAAAGGCCATCAGTTAAATCTGCTATATCCTTTTTAACTCTTACATCTGATATGCTAGAAACACTTCCATCATTTGTATAAAAATCCCCACCATGAGCAACATATGCCTTTTTACTAAGTGACTCTATATTAGTACCTGCCCAAAATTCTAAATCAGTAGGCATATCATTTGTATCTGGCGTTCCATCCACTCTTCCTATAATCCAAGCACCGCTAGCAATATCATTACCATCATGCCCAGAAAAGCTAATAAGGCCAAGTATATCATTATCCCCAACTGCCTGTGGGGATGCTATCGTATTATCAGTTTTTGTAAGATATATCGAAGAGCCCCCTGTCGCAGATGTGTTATAGCTCTTTAGCCAAATATCAGAACTATTACTAGTGTCAGACCCATCCCTAGATATATGCAATTCATTCGCAGATGCAGCCCCTCCAATGCCGATACCATTACAGTTAACTTTAGCCTGTGAATCCTCTCCCATATAGACATCAGTAACATCATCATTTCCAAGGAGCACTGTATTAGCTCCTTTTCCAGTTACAGCTGCTGTGGGTGTACCTCCAGCAATAACTATCTCATTACCTACACTAACAGCACTTGCAGCAGTTTGAGTGCCAATATAAATATTACCAGACGAACTGCCTGTAAATGATCCACTTGCGTTGTGACCTATGCATATACTTCCAAGCCCCCCTGTTATATTCGATCCTGCAAGATTACCAATATTCACAGTACTATATGCCGTTGTCATATCCTCTCCAGCTTTATACCCAATAGCAGTATTAGTATAACCAGTTGCTAAAAGCTTCCCTGCATATGTACCTATCAGAACATTTGATATAGCTCCACTTTCTAATTTATCACCAGCGTCTACACCAATAGCAATATTGTCAACAGACCCACTAACATCAGGGTCACCTGTACTCCAAGACCCTATACAAACATTTCTAGTACTAGCACTTGTTACTCCAATCTTGCCAGTAAGGTTAATATCTTTAACGGTTGTTGTTTCTCCGAATGTAGCAACCTTAGCATACCTATTGTAAAGCTCAATGCCAACATCAGGATTAATACTAAGATAATCCGCGCTATCTCCTAACCTCATAGTATCGCTAGCATCAGACGATAAGTTAATACCATACCATTGACCACCAGCCCTAGCATAAAGCTTAGGACTACCATCTACCATCTGCACTCTTATATCGCCTTCTTCCCCACCATGTGGCTGTCCTATACCTACACCAAGATCGTTATTCCTCTTTAAGTGACCTCCTGCACCTCTTATTATATCACCTCTAGTAGACATTAGTGTACTCCCAAATCTCTATAGGTTAAAGTAATGCTAGTTATCTCAACGCGACGATCCATTGTTCCACTTATCTCTACTTGATATGTTTTATTTCCCTGTAAAGCAGCAGTTCCAGATGTATCAAATTCTTTTGTAGTTACCTCTCCATCGGTCTGATCAATCACACCAAGGGTTGTGGGAGTAGCAGTTCCATCATCTGCAGTAGTAATAATCTTTACACTTGCAGCAGCATCACCATATTTATATACTACCGCTACTTCAAGTAGATTCTTATTGCTCTCTGGATTGCCGAGATCCAATACTTTAGTCTTTAAACTAAATCCTGTATATGCGCTAGAAGTAGAGCCAGTTCCTTGTTGAAAAGTTGTAACAGTAAATCCAGCATCACCATCAGAAGCATCTGTACGAGTAGCATTCGATGCGTCTGTTATAATAACTGTATCTCCCTGAACTTCAGTTAGAAATTCTGCATGATCTCCTACAGTATTAGCTATCTCAATAGCAACTTTTTCCACAGGATCATTAGTTGCTATTCCAGTAATCTCAAGAGCCAAATCTTCTGAAAGGCCTGATGGTTTTGAAGTGCCACTATTATCTGTATCTATCCAAACTAAAGTTTTCCCAGTATTTCCATAAACAAGAAAATATTTACCATCCAAGCTATCTGAAGAATCAGCTACACAAACTACTTTGGTTATCTCAGGTTGGGCAGCTATAGTGGATCTATCAGCTAAAAAATTAATATCATCTGCGGTTGCACCACCACCTACTAAAAGCTTATCTCCCCTGGCATTTACCATATTAGTAGTATTTACACTAGTATTTACCATATCTGTTACTTTATGCCATCCCCCTGTTTCAGCATCAAACACAAAAGCAGTAGTCTCTGCACTAGAGTCCCACAAAACTATAACCTGCTGATGTGCAGAATCATATCCTATTGTGGCAAGAGAAGTAACATTCTCCCAGTCAGTAGAACTAAGCTTGCCTAATTGTAACTGTGAAATCTTTTCCCCATCATATAGATAGCAACCATTTGTATTCACCCATACCACACCAAATGGAGTAGTAGTAACAGCTGCTTGAAATGCTACACCAGCACCTTGCTGTTCATCTTCTAGAAACTCTAACTCTTTAGATACATTTATAATATATACTGCACTATTTTTAAACTGTAATATCCTATCTCCATGTGCTGCTAAAGCAGTTATCTGATCTCCATCATTTATTGCTACATCGAGATAGTTATCCTCAGTAAAGACATCATACTGAAATATAGGACTTTTGAGTATCCTATCTCCATAAGATCTACCATTTATTCTTACATTCCCTATATAGGCTCTACTATTAGCTATAAGCCCACATTTGAAATCAACTCTCCTAGAATCAGTTGGAATATCATCAGTAGAAAAACCATTAAGAATCTTATATGTTAATAGTGCTGGAGGTGCAGCTATCAATCCTGTTTCACAAGAATCACCGGTATCATGACTCTGATCAAACGCTTTAGGAGCAGCACTTGTTTGCGCAGCCCATGCATGCCATTCAGTTTCTCCATCTCCTTTTATACCCTTTTCCATATTCATCTCAGCAAGAAGATAATAATCTCCTCCATCTCCAGCAAATCTACTATACAATCTAGCTCCATATATTAACTCTGATGTGCCAGTAACAGGTACAGCATCCCCTGTAGTAGTACCACCACCATACCAAGCCTGCACATAAAGTCCTGTAGCATCTGTAAGCCCAAAATCAGCAGCTCCCGTCATAGTATTTCCTGTTTCTAGCGCAAACATATCAGATTCTGTATCATTCTTGTAAAGCCAGGTTCCCATAAACTCATGAACCTCACTGGTCTCACTTTGATCATTTGTCCAAAGCCCAGAACCTGATGGCTTAATAACCCAATGCATTATATCTGCCGCAGAAGATGCTGTAGTCGTTCCAGTTCCTGTAGTAGTAGACTGATATATCTTTTGACCAGGAGCACCGCCAGTAGGAACAGATTTATCTTGGGTACCAACAGACCACTTGTGCACACCGATTCCATAGAAAGTTAAAGTCTGATCGGTTTTACTCCCTCCAGTAGTAGCATTAGATATTGTAAATGAAGTACCGCTAGCAACAGCCGTAACATAAGTATCGGCAGCAATATCACCTCCTGTAACTTTCTGTCCTACTTGTACTGCCCCACTATCATTATCATGAGCTATAGTAGTGCCATTATTATAATCACATGTAGCATCTGTAAAGACCCATGATGGTATTTGAAGCTGTTTATGAAATGTATAAGACGCAGGAATAGCAAACAATGGAGGAGATGCACTAGTCGTACCCCCAACAAACAGATCTCCTTCTGCAGCATAGAATGCCTGCCTTATTTGCGTGACACTTCCTGAAAGTATATTATTATCCCATGAGCTAGCATTTTCTCCAACAGTACTCACCTCTAGCAAGTCTAACTCATTAGCGCCACCTTTTAATACTATAAATTCTCCAGTATTAACAGTAGAAGGTGCTGATGAAAGATAATCATTAGAGAATACAGTAAGGCCATATCCAGGATCAGCCTCTGCACCACCACTATTTTGCCCATATAAACTGGTCTGCTTAAATATCCTAGAAGCTACTATCTTACCTTTAGAACTAACATCAAAGTTAGTACATTCAGCCAATTCATTAGGCTCTAATGCTCTGTCAGACTTATCTGTTACAAGGCCTCCTGAGAAGTCATTTAATGTAATGACTTGTTTAGGCATTAAGTGCGTCTAATAGAGCTTTAATCTTGGCCCATGCTTCATCATCTTTCTTAGTCTTAGTTGCCTTTACGGCAAAGTCCCCTACTTTAATAAGTAGAGGAATAAGCCCATGTTTTGCAACTGCTTTAGCTATAATTACTTTTAACATATTATTTACCTACCATTTTATATATTGCTTTCTTTATTGAGGTCCATATAAGATCATCCCACTCAGTTGGACTAAGTGCTACTATCTTATCTATACACAGGATACCTATTAATGCATATTCCCAGTTAGCTGTTATTAGTTCCATCTTTCTCCTTTTTGAATAGTTTTATTATTATGTCTTTTATGACGCTAACAGCAGTCATTGTCTTCTTTACCTCATCCTTAGCTTCCCTGTTACTATCAATCAGTTTCACCGTTATGTTGTACAGATTTTTTATGTCCGCAGTTACATCCTTTGTGATAAACTTTATCAAATACATAAGCGCATAACCCAGACCAAGAGCAACTGCAACTGGTATTCCCAGCGTTTCTATTATACCAAAAATGTCCACTAGCTATTTCCATCTATCATATTTCCCCATATTGAACACTTACCCTCTATAATCTGTACTACATCTACTGTAAAGTCATCCCCATAAAAGTCTATTATAGCAAAGGCGTGCGCCCAGTTGTGATTTCTATTATCAAGCCATGCATTGGCTTCTGTACTCATATCCTTAAGACACCCTATTGACCATGCACCCTTAGGCCCATCCATGTGGGTAGCTGTCATATGTTGTAAATCGTGCCAATGTCCATACATTACATTACATCCTAGTTTTCTTAAGTGGTTAGCAGTATGATACATACCTCCATACTGGTGTCCGTGATAAAAGTGCATCTTGCCCAGTTTAAGGAACTTTCCGAATGGATGGTAGGTATAACCTCTCTTTTCCAGTTTTATGGCGTTTTTGAGCCTATATTGGGGCAAATACGGGTATCCCTCTACAAACCTGTTAAGCCAATTATCATGGTTACCTTCGCAAAAGTGACGCTCATCACATTTTACACTATCCAGAGCCTCATCTATTACATCCATACCATTGTTTACAGCCCTTATCTCTTTCTCTATCTCTGGTATCATATACTCTAGAGGTGGTTGTTTCTTTCTTTTCCACTTCCACATAGATACAGATTCCCATTCTCCAGTGTCCCCTAAGTCTATGTAAATGCTTGGTTTAACTAGGTTTATAGCTTTAACCAGAGCATTAATTGCGGGTTTATCTTCGTAAGGATAATGCTTGTCAGGCGTTACTATCGCCCTCCTTACTCCTGATGCACTCTTAGCCATTTCCAGGCTAGTTGAAAACTCTCTTCTACAACTATTACAAAAGTGCCTCTGTGCATCCGTCCCGTTCTTGTTAGTTCTTATACCATACTTTATAGTTTGGTTTGAACCACAATTAATACATAACATAGTTTCTCTCCTATTTTATTTTCAGTTCCTTCCTTATTTTAACAATAAGATATACTAGTGTAGCTATACCAACTGCTAAACTTACTACTTCTGGCAACCAACTCCAAAGTGATAACCAAAATCCTCCCATACCTGCTCCTGTTGTTTTAAGTGTTTCTTCCATTTAAAATTCCTTAAAAAATATAGTAATACTACCTTGTATTGCGTTAGTACCATTATAATTTGATTTAATTGTTGGAAGTACCACATCTCCTTGATCAAGAGTTATAGTAGTCCCCCAATCTTCATATAATCTTTCTGGCTGTCTTCTTACATCATGCGAAGTAGCACCATTTGAAACTGCTGCGAGAGCAAGAGTTGTAACTGAAAGAGACTCAAGAGTTGGTGTTCCATAATATATTTCAATCTGATATGGTCTATCATTAGCAGTTCCTGAATATGCTATAGCCTCATAACTTGCAAGATAGCATTTAATAGGAGCAATATAAGGAGCACCAGTAATATTCCCAGCAAGTACAGAGGTGGGAGAATTATCATATACATCCCACTTTGACATTGAATCTGCCGTATCTCCACCACTTTCAAAATATCTTCTAGTATCATTTGCTGCTGTCACATTAAATCTCCGTCTATGTGTCCATGCTGTTTTTGGTACTTTTGTAAGTGTATTAGGCATTATGTAAAATAAGTAAAAAATATATTTTCTTGATCAACACTTGCAAGCACATATATGTCTGCTGTATTATCAATATCAATACTGTAAAAATCCCCAGGAGCAAGTCTTATTCCCTTTGTGGCAGAAACATCACTTCCACCTACATATATATAACCAGTATTTGATGAGTCTGCCTGCATATCTACACGCTTACAAGCAGTAGATGATTTCAATACTTCTGCCGTAACCCAGTCCACTCCAGGATTTTGGTCACTCTGCATGCCAGTAATACGTTGCGTATTATTAGAGGTCAGATTGAGCAGTTCCTGAAATAGAGTAACCAAACCACTTTCAATCCCATCAAGAGCAGATTCAAGTATTCCACCATCTACAACATCTATAATGACCTCACCCTCTTCTCCAACTCTTATTGGGCCAGTATCCCCATCTGTAATAGAGAGAGGAGTGTCATTCCTAACGCCACCAACAAGTAGATGCATATCGGTAGCTAAACTACTGTCGTAATCAGCATCAAAACTATAATAAGAATAATTTAGGAGATTGAATAGTGATATAGCAATATATCTTAATTGTGCATGTGCTGTTCCATCGGAATCTGCTCCTGTTCCTACAGTACCCCAATGAGTATCATCAGTAGCTAAGGTGACACGAAGAGTCTGATCATCCATTGTGTCTGCATTAGTAGATGCTGCTGTACCACCAAGTAATAGTGATACATCACCAATAGTCCCTACATCAATAGATTCTACAAGCTTTACATTTAATGAATTACTAGAAGTATCTACACCAACTGTATTTCCAGAATCGTCTGATATTTTGACCTTAGGAAAAGCCATTACATGCTTTCCGTTACTGCACTATTACCTGGATTATAGAAAGCTTCTTTCTCATTAAGAACTAAAGCACCAGTTTGACCTTCTATTACCTTCTGCTTTGAATCATGTTCTG
>Ga0080013_1003689_pt1 | contig 15779 bp, 28 predicted proteins | sample ETNvirenome_6_85_FD_69236 | JGI IMG/M metagenome (GOLD analysis project Ga0080013, IMG submission 69236) | Marine viral communities from the Pacific Ocean - ETNP_6_85 (SPADES assembly) (version 2) | ecosystem: Environmental > Aquatic > Marine > Oceanic | place: Pacific Ocean | collected 2013-06-19
GCTGGCGTATTGAAGCGTTGACATGGAGAAAGACAACGCTGCCTTTGAGCAATGGCGCGCGCAAGAAGGCGACGCCATTGCGGCTGAGATTCAGGAGAGTCTGAAGGCCAGTTCCAGCGTGTTGAACGTGGACGATGGTAGTCACGCGGTGTGGCATGAGGGCAGTTTGGGTCTGTTGCTGGTGCTTCCGTTTGAACACGCGATGGCTTTTTCAGCGGAAGCGATTACGGGGGACTTTGATAACAGTCCCTTGCATAGTTACGTGTTTTCCACGATCAGCGAGTTGATTGTTCGTGCGACTGCGATCATGGATTTTGACGGAATAGATTAGCGGGCGCTGGTTTCTAGTTCCCGAATACGCTTTTCAAGCGTCTTGATATAGCGTTTGTACGAATTACGCGCAAGCATTTCTAAGGAATTGTCAGCCTGCGTCGCCAACTCTAAGTGAGCAGGCTTTACGCATAAAGTATTTGCACAGTTATGGTGAATGTCCATACCTTCAGGAATCTCACCCACCCACACTTCATAAGCGATTCGATGAACCAGAAAACTGCTAGATTCTGGTCGCTTTAACCTCCCATAAGGGGCTATCGTTGGCCTCTTAGGGTCGCTATAAGCGTATCCCTCCCAGTACCAGCACCCCCTAGTCTTTCGGATTTTACGCAGAAGGGCTTCCTCCAAAGAGCATGGGAGTCTGTCCATCTCTAATGGGTTCAACTGGTCTAGCGAACGCTTCCCAAGCGGAAGCCGAAGCCATTGCTTGTAATGTGCTTGGCATAACTTCAAGGTAGTTTCCGTGAAGTTGAACCTCTTAACAGTGGTAGCGCACTGCGGAAACTCGCAACTAATATCACGTTTGGCTTCGTATACCTCTTTCGGGTGCCGACCAGTTAGCACACGATGTTCTTTCGCTGTCTGATCGTGACTCTTGCAGTATCCGTTGGAGTGGTGAGGTCTATCGCAAAGCAAGCACGTTCGTTTTTTTGCGTTAAATGAAGACCATGTGGACATTTGTTTCCTCCTAAGCCAGTGACGGGTGAACGAACTGATCGTTCAACGGCAACCGCCACAAGTCCATCGCTACCATGCATCCGATGATGCAGTAGCCGATGATGTCTGCGTGTGTGTCCGTAAGCGATTCATTGCTTGCTTCCGCGCCCTTCTCGTACAGGTTCTCTAGGCGTGCTATCTTGTCGTGCAAACGCACAAGGATGCCGTCCAGTCCGAACCTGTCGATGTTGTCGTATCCGTAATCTTCCATCTTCATGCGTAGTAGCGGCAGCACGGACGAGGCTGACGTTACCGCTTCGCTCATTACAAATGCTTGGTCTAGTGTTATGATTGCGATTGCCTGAAACCAGTTGCAGGCGATGTCTTCGTCTACTTCCGCCCCGTAATAACGGGCGGAAAAGTGGTCGTACTCTGAGCGCAACACTCCTAACGATGCATGGGGGTCGGCGTGAAAGGGGTGTCGTACTCCACGGGCACGCTTTATGTCTATGTTGTTAGCCATCAGCCCTGCGGCTGCGTCCCACGTTTCAGGATTTATCCGTGGAATTGTCATTTAAATACTCCTTTACTAGTGGGTGTTTAGATAATTCTTCACCCAGTTTTTGTAAGATTTCATCTCGTTTACGCGCCACTGTTGTCTTCGGAATACCCAATACATATTGGACATCCCTTAGACTTAAGCGTTCAAACAATAGCGCGTTCATTATCCATAAGTCTTTTTCCTCCAACTTATCGTACACATTCAATACCAGATCACACAGTTCAGCACGATCTTCGGACGAAATTTTTTCGCCCGCGACACCAAGTGACTCCTGCAACCACCCAAGGTGAACGGGGTCAGTTGGTATTTCTTTGCGACTCATCTGCCCATACTAGCGCAGCAGGAATCGCATAGTATTCTTTTCCTTCGGGGAACGCCTTTACGTCTGCTTTCACGCACAATTTTTGTAGTTGCCCAAGGGGTATGTTGGCGTGTCGATCATTGGACGAATCGTATACAAACAAAACAACACGATGCATTCGATGCCATGACCGCAACGCCTTCATCTTCTCCAACTTCAACTTCAACACCTGATCCGACCCAAGCCCCTGCACCTCTACAAAAGATTCAGAAGTCAGATAGTCAGGCGTGTACCGTACGCTAGGCGGCAACGAACCCATGTGAATCGGTGGACGATTCAGCCCGTAGCGACAAAACTTACGGTCGCACAATTCTTCAAACTTGCGTTCCGAAATATCTCCCATCGTCTGAAAGCGATGTGAGAATGGCTGATCCGCGAATGACATAGCGTCACACTTTCGTAGCGTCGATGTGAACGACCTGCTGGTCGTTCACGATAATGCCAGCACGTTGGATACCATCCAAAGCCAACTTCACATAGTTGTCCAAGTCTCCACGCAAAGGCGTAGACCACTCTTCCACTGGTGTAATCGTAACTGCTGTATGTTCTTCCGTGAAGATCAACTCTACACGGACTGGCCCGTCAAAGACGGGACCGTCCTCTCCCACCGCCACAGCGTACTCCGCCTCCGCGCGTACAGTCGCAGCAGGCGTGTACACCCGTCCCTTACGAGACATGCGAGGACGCCCCTTGGGTACGGGACGCCCTCCCACCAAGAAAGAGAACTCAGTGGACGGTTGCGCGCTGCTGTGCGTCGGTAACGAGTCGTTCGACTTGTCGGTCACAGTCTTGCCTTCCTGCAAACTTCGGCCCTTCGGACCACCATGTACCTAGACGAGAATCTAAGTCCTTCGTCCACACCACGATGTCGGTCACTCCGTACCCTGCTTCCCACATGGCACGGGCGAACCTGTTGAGGAACCCATGTCGTCCTCTGCCAGCACCATGCTGCTGAGTGTAGTACGAATGGGGACCATCGTCGTACATCCTACGTGCTACCCCACGCAAACGAGTGCCATCAATTTTCATCAACGGCTCCCGCGAATAGGCCCGCGTAGGTGGCAAGTCAGGCGTAGGATCTACCCATAGCCCTGCCGCAATCTCCAACAGGTCAATCTTGGCACGGGTGCCTTCAGCATCTATCACAAAGTTGTAGTAGTCAATCGGGTACCCGTTCTCGTCCACCATCTCCTGACGACCTTCAGGTCTAGCACCACCATACGGTAGGCGCATATAGTTGCCCGGTGGACCGGGCAACGAGTCCTGCTTGGGGTACACGGCATCGTATTTGATGCCAGCCATCTGGCATACCGCCTGTAACGCTCGTCGCATTGTAGGCGCTTCAACCCAGTCTTCGGCAAAGACCCATACGTGACAGCCCTTGGAGCGAGACAGTTCCACCCATCCCTGCATTGCCAGCGCCTGTAACACGGTGGCTACGTTCTGCGCATAGATGAGCGAGTCGTCGCCTTCGTCAATGTCGATGGCGCCCCACATGCATTTCCACAATTCGGGTTTCATGTCAGGATAAATTTTGTGCCCGTCTACTTCTTGCCAACCACCGCTACCAGCGGGGAGGGTTTCCTCAGGATCGTATACCATTGGGTACACCCCGATCATTTCCTCACCGCTACGATGGCGCAACAATAGACGTTGGTCTACGTGGTCCCATACGCAACCGCCAGCGTCGCTGCCGTATGCGTATGGGAACCCTTCAAATAGGTTCCAGATTGGTTCAGACATCAAACCCGTCCAAGTTCATCTGCTCCCACGTTACGCCCGGTTCTAGAAGTCTGCCGCTCGGGTGGATGGTGAGGTTTACCTCTGCCTTCTCGCCTTCGCCTGCTTTGTTCTTGTGTAGACCCACGCTGACTTCATCTTCGTAGTAGGAGCGTACGTCTTCTTCTAGGCTAACGTCGTCCCATCGGCGCCATGTTTCGATGACGAAGTGGCTTTCGCTGGTGGAGGCGTATCGACCTGAGTCGATGCCGCCTGCTCGTCCGCGATTGCCTGCTCCTCTGCCTGATTGGTGGACTACGACTCCGATTACTCGCCAGTCGGATACCAGTTGCTTGAAGGATTCAATTTTTGCTTGCACACTGGCGTGGTCGTTTGGTCCACCTCCACGTATCAATTCTAAATAATCATATACAAGCACCTGTGGGCGTTGACCATCCCACAATTGCGCAGACGCAATCCGCATAGCCTTGTCCAAATCGTCCACGGACATACCTGTGGACTCAAAGTGCAGGTTGGTTTCGCTCGCCATGATCTCGCTAGTGCGATTCCATGCCGCCTCGTCGCCTCGAATGAGGCGACCCAACCAGTCTTTCTGGCTGATCTCCAAACGCATAGCCGTGTACCGCCCCCAAAACATTGATTCAGTTTCGTCGGGGCTAACCCACAGTGTCCTGTGGTTGCGGTTACGTGCAGCCATGTTCATAGCCAGCAACGTCTTACCCGTGTGCGTCTTACCGATCAGGGTGACCAACTGACCTGCGCGTGCGCCACCTAGCGTGGCTTCATCAAACCCTCGTATTCCAAACTTCCACTCTCCTCCTGCGCTCAAGTCTGTGCGCATCCGTGACATTTGTTCAGTCTTGGGGGTGTATAACCGCTTCAAGTCAGCAGACGTAATACCCTCAATCTCAACCGCCGCTGGGGCGGGAGCAGCCGCAGCCGCTCCCGCTCCAACCAGCCTCATTGCGTCCTCAAGGCTTAGACGCTCAGGCAATTGCTGCCAACCAGTTCTGCGGATCAATCGCATCTGGACGCTCACCCCATGTGAATGGACTGTGCTTGACCAGCCCACCGAAGTAACCGCTCTTGTTGGCAAGCGGGTGGTTGCCTTCGCCTTGGCTCACGGTATGTGAACCGTCTTCGTTCAGGCTGGTACCACGCTTAATCTTGAAGTCACCAAGTCCGCACTTGCCGTTCTTGGTGATTGGAATGTCCTTGCCACGCATGGACTCTGCCCAGTAGTCGTCAGGGAACTGACGGATACCTGCGGCGAACAACTTGCGGATCGCCTGATTGTCCATGAACGCTGATTGCTGTGAACCATAGGTGATTCCGATAGCACGCTCATGCATGAGCAGTTTGTTGACTATCGCATACTGGCTGTCGTCAATGTACAGCGACTCACGCTGTGCGGGAGCAATCTGTGGAGCGGGCTGCGCCTCAGGAAATGCTTCCTTTACGGTCGCTATGGCAGTCGCCGTTGCGTCCGTTACGTTTACGACGGGCTGTACGTCAGCGACGGTCTGCTGAAGCAGTGTCTCCTTCACCTGCGACAGTCCTTGTGCCAGAGCGATAGCGTTATCAACTGCCATCGTCACGGCCACACCTTCGTCGCCGTTGTTGATTTCAGCGACGGTCAGTTCGACCGAAGCCTTCATCAACACCTGCGCTTCTATGGATGCCCTTTCACTAGGGCTTAGTGGCGTAAATGCCATTATGGTTTCCTTTCGTTGGAACCTTTGCAGTGCGCCCAATCGGCACACCATTTCTCGGAACACCACCACCCGTTGTCGCCTAGTACCCACGGTGGTGTGGGCATGGCTTCAACGTAGCGGCATAGTGCCAAGACCTTTGTGCGTAGCCAGTCAAAGTGTGTCTGGTCACGCACTAAATCCATGCGACCTACCCCCGCAGGGTGCATGATCGCATATGAAAAGTTGGGGATACCTAGTGCATAGCAGTACGCTATGCTTTGCACATCCCACCTTTCATACTCCCAAGCATTTCTGGAATAGTCACGCTTCGGGAACTTCCAATCCCACAAGCGGTCGCTCTCTACTAGGTCAACTGTCCCCGTGAGATTCACTATGCGCTCATCGTCTTCGATGAGCGGAACCTCAAAGTATTGCTCTACCGCCTTAGGCCACAATTGCGGGTACACTTCCGTATACCACGATGACAACTTCTCCTTGCCCAACCGTGCAGCCTGATCGGGCGCATACGATTCCCACCGCTCAATCGTGGGTACCGTGTCAGCCCAATAGTAATCGAACGCAGCGTGTAGATCGGATTCCTCCATCTCTCCCTGCTCGTCCATCCGTGCCGTCAAAGCATCTTCTGCAACCGCATGGCACACCGTGCCAAGCGACGAAGCATCCTTCACAGGCTCTTCGCTAAGTCCGAAAATATTATTTCGGAATCTTTCCATACACATGTCCGCAGTCTTGATCGAAGATTGGCGAACCCACGTGTGCACCCATCGTCCATCACCTGCTCTATGTAAAGCGTATTTCATATTTCCTCCTAACGGTACTGAGTAAACTCCTCCCCCTCTCTAAAGAGAGGGGGAGGAGGTACTGAGTACCACTGAGTTTACTTGCTCGAATGTGTCCGCGTGGCTCGTTTCGGTTAAGATTCTGCGCCAACTCTGTTACAAACGTGTTACGGTCCAATATTCTTTCAACGTCTTCGAGATTCTCACAAGCCCCTGCAACTTAGACGTTACGTCCTCCAAGGGCAAGTCTATGTCCTCATGTAACCGTGTATTCATGTCTTCCTTCAACTCGTAGTAGTCGATTGCCTCTGCTGCCAACATCAGGTACAACTGCCACCCCGCATCAGGTATCATCAACCTGTGCGGATAATCACGCCTAGGGGTATCCCGAATCTCAGGCTTCCACATGATCGAACCCGCAAGCATAAACGTGTCCTCGTCTTCTTGCCAATCGCCCTCTTCTTCACCTTCCCACTTTTGCAAGTAGGCTATCTGCACAGTCAAATGTGCATCTGCGGCAGCGTGCAACCTGTCCAGTAACCGCTCCAAGTCCGTGCGATCTCGCACACGTACAGTTCTGTAATGTTTTCTATTGCGATGTGTGGCTACGTCAAACGCCCCATCGCTACAAATCACCCACATGTTTCTCCTATATTGCTCATCGGTACTCCTTCACGCGCCCACGAAAGTCAGGACGCTGTAACGCCTCCACACACAACGGAGGCTCCCACCTACCTTTGGTAACCGTACGGCACATGCGAACAAACACCTGAACTCGCTGCACATGAACCGACTTGTCATCATACAACTCCGCTAACGCAACGTCGTACTCCGTGAACGCAGCAATCATTTCATCATGCTGGGCAGGTGTCAACGCTAACGTGGTCCTCATTTTGCCCATGACGCCTCCGACTTGCGAGTGAGGGCGAGAGGCATGGGAAACACCCCTCGCCCGCACTCTAGTCTATTCAGGCAGCGGATAGTCTTCCCGCTTCGGACCAAACGCACGGTAACTCAAACGACTCACCATGCGGCCCGAACGAAAAGCGTTCCATGCCTTGATCAAATATGCCAAACCCAACCGCTGATCGGCGCTGAAACTCGGATTCCGCAAGTTGCGGTCCTTCAGCACCTGTGATTGCAGCACCCAAGCAGGGTTCCCATCCGTGCTTGTAGGCGCACACAACTCCTCTACAAATGTGTCTGCGTCTTCCTCGCTCAACTCGTTGAACAAGAAGAAGCCAGCAGACAATGCGCTAGCAATCAACGGAACATGATACTTCACACGGGCAGTACGACGACATGCCTGTTCCAATGGTGCCTGATTCTGGAAAATAAACTCCAAGACCACACGCTCACTCATAGTACGAGCAACAGCCTGATTGGGGTTGGGATCACCAATGGACTGCATCAACATCACGGCCTTAGCGGTAGCAGGCAACGACTGTGAGTACTTGAAATGACGAGAATCGTCAGGGTCTTCACTCACAATACGCAACACATCCGCAACAGACCGCTTACGACCAAAATCGACAGCAAGCAGCAGGGACGCATAGTCCACACCCTTCACAACGGAAAACCGTTGCGCAGTCTCGCTCTCAACAATCGCCTGTAAACGATGTTGTCCATCGGCTAGGCGCCCCTGTTCATCAAAGATGATCGGGACACCTATGTCTACCCACTCGTCTTCCAACATTGCAATCGCATACTTCGTGACCAACAGGTCACTCACGATACGATTGGGGGCAGCATTCTTCAGGAGAATGGCCGCTTCCATCGGGCCAATCACCTGCACAGACGTTATGTGTCTGCTGTTGGACGGCACGACTCGTCCCTTACGTGCGGCAATCCCCATAGTATTCCTCCTAGGGGTTGGGGTTATTACGAAACGAAGGCAGGGACACATACGTTCACGAAACGGGCGCAACAGTCGATGCCCACCTATCCTTTCAGATAGTTGGGTGTACTGTTACGTGTGTCCCTGCCCCCGAAAGGGGTGCGTGACCACCATACGCCCGAAAGGGACGGGTGGAGGTCATGTATGGCAGCCACGCACCTGACTAGGCGACGAGCGAACTCGCAGCCAGATGCCTCAACGCTGCGTCAGCGACGGGCGTCTTACCATCCAATGCACGGATGTATGAACGCTCACTAGCAGCGTCCGTGTCCTTATACCCCGTACTGATCTGATGCTGTTCAGCGCCTTGGAACGCATTGTAAGCCAACCAACGGTTACCTACCTCTGTGTCCCATTGTTCCTTCTCAGCACGCCACGCCTTACCAACGGCAGCAACCCGCAGATTACGGGCCGTCACCGTCTTGTGATGAGCGTCAGGCTCAGGACTCGGGAACACCGCGCTCACCAACTGTGCAAACTCCACATCAGTGAACTCCTGATCCCTAAGCACCAAAGCCATACGCTGCAACGTGTTCGCCTGCTCCATCGAAGACTCCAACACAGCAGCACGCATGGTAAGCATGTTGTCGTGATTCTTCGTGGCCTTCACGCCAATCAACTGACCAGCGTGACCAAGCATGTTCTCGCAACTAATGCGACGCTGAATCGGGATGATCTCCGTCTTCCACACGCCATTCAGCGACATACGAGTATAGATGAACGGCTGAATGGTGTCGCCACCACCCAAGTCGAACGGCTCATCAAGCACCTGTTCAACAACCACACGCTCACCGTTACCAAATACGCTTACGCCATTGCACGACTCGGGGAACAACTGCTCCAACGTGTCGTACACATGCTGATAACCTGCACGCTCAGGGTACTTCCCTGAATGCGAGCCAAGCACCTGTCCCGTGTCGCCACGGATCACGTACCTGTCAAGGATTTCACCCTTGTACTTGCCTTGCTGATACACGGGTGCGTAAAACTCTCCGTCGTTAGCGATATACCCTGAGGGTACATACTTGACGGGGAACACACCACCCATTGTCTCAGCGATAGCAGGCACCGTGGGCGTTTGCGTAACTGCTTCTTGCTCCACCTGTTCATCAGGCGGGTCGTCGCCAAATTGCGACAGGAAATTGTGCGCCCATTCGGACACATTATCAATTGTTTCCCTACTCATGTATTCTTCTCCTTTGCCCAATTGTATGGGCGTTTACGCGGCAAATCATACTTCTGGCGCAAAGCGGAAACGAATGCCGCACGTTCCCGCCGCCGTTCCTTCACATACCTGTATATCCATATCCATATAGACACACTAAAGCATGTGGCAATAAACGACCACATGTAATACTCTAGGAACTCCTCGCTAATCATGCGGTTCATCTTTCCACGGAGGCTCAGGCTTATCCCAAGTCTGTGTCAGCGGATCATCTCCGCTGACACACTCCTCATCATCGTCTGCAAACACGACATCCCAGCACCTGTGACAGACGAACCATCCGCCCCTGTGCCCGATCAGCAACTCGCGCTGATCGGCCGTAAGGTCAGGAAACGCATCTTGCACAAGGGCTTCACGGTTTATCCAACGGTTATAGGGACCATCCTCAACCCGCAAAGAATCCGTTGAGTGGCAATGCTTACACGTAGCAGATACTATCATTCCAAACCCTCCTCGTTTTGGGTACAAGCGTCAATGAACTTCTCCCGATCAAAGTTCGGGTTAAAGCCCTCAAACACAGACGCCAACCGTGACGACATGCGCCACAAAGCACTCTCATAGCCCGACTCGTACCCAACGTCAGCGGTACCGTCTGCCTTATCGTGCTTACGGTTGTATTCGTTATGAAACACTCGGGCTATTGCCCGAAAGTGCATACGTGTCATGCCGCCCATTAGAACGGCTCCCCGCTGTTCACAGCGTGACCCCGTGCATCCTGCACAGCGATCAAGACATGCTTTAGCGTGGACTCAGCGTGCGCCAACGTGGCCTCAGGAGTGTCATGCTTGGCCCTCAAGCCTGCCGTCGTCGCTTCTAGGCGTGACACCATGCCCGTCAGTTCCACAACCTTGGCTTCCAACTCAATCACGCGCCGTGTCTCGGCCCACAGCGACGCGGCGTCAGCCAGTGCCTCAACTTTGGACTCCAACACAGTCACACGCTGCAAGCCCTCATTCGCACCCTGAATCTGAGCCTCAACCTCATCGGCGTTCACAACCACCTGAGAGGACAGCAAACCACCATCCTCAAACGAGGCGTCCAAGTGCCATTGGATGACCTTCGTCACCAACTCAGTCGCACGCTCACCAATGGTACAATGGTTCCCCACGCTTATGTCGTTGTACTGACGCAACAGTTCAGACACAACGCTCTCAACGTCATCGCTGTTGTTGTTGTACTCCTCCGCAGCCTCACGGGCAGCATCGTACACGCCGTCAGACACAGCATCCCACGCATCCATGCTGATAGCATCAGCCACCTGCCTAGACACAGCGTCCCACGCTTGGTCCTCAATCTTCTCATCCACGCCGTTGCCGACGTTCTCCCAAATAGCCTGTGCGAACTCATCCACATCAGCCGTTGTCCTAAACTCAAACTCACTCATACTGGCACCTCCAATGCCTCAAATATGTCATTTACGGCTTCCGCAAGCAGGTCATCGTAACCGACACCCGCTTCCAGATCAGCAAACAAGCGCATAAGCACCTGCTCAACACTCTCACGCTTCATACGTGCACCTCTTCCTTATCCCAATACATCAACACACCAAGGGCGTCACGCTCAACCGCAAACCCATAATCAGCGGCCTCGTCGTTCGTCCACACATACTCACATGAGTAGTACGTGCCAAAGTCATGCGGGTTCGACTCAATACACAGCCGACCACCGTCAGGCTCAGGCCCGTAATGGCGTCTGATCTGCTCAATGAACCGTGCCAAATGCGCTCGTGCCTCACGAGTGTAAGCGTCGCCGCCCAACTGCGGACACGGCTCATCCCACGGTCCCTCACCTATATACATGCTGTCTCTCATCACGCACCTCCGTACGTTATAAATGGTTGCTTCCAACTTTCCCCTTCTCTCTCTCTCAAGAGAGAGAGAGAGAGAAGGGGGGTTCCATACGTGTCAACTCCGAACCTCATGCGCTGTCACCGCTAATACAGTCACCTCATCAGCCACGTACAGGTCCAACAAGACCTCAGCGGACTCCTCAGGCGTGCCTGTCATCTCCTCCATCTGAAACGTAACCACAACCCTATGTGTATTCATGCTCTTACCTCCTGTACGCGCCTATTCATTGCCAATGCATACTCATGCAGAACGTGCCAGTTGATGCAAGCACCTGTACGGTAACTAAGCCGTACGCTACGTGGGACTGGCGACTCCCCGTGGCTCGTCTGTTGGTTGACAACGGGGCAAAGACGGCCCAACCCCCTGAACAAGCACATGCAGCGAGGAGGGTGCCACCTGCTTAGGACAGGCACACCCTCCCCATTCGCCGCAACCGATTGTGCTGCGGGTGGAGGTGAGGGGAATCGAACCCCTGTCCACAAGCGTCCGACATGCGGCTTTCACTTGCGTCGAAACCAGAACCACCCCCGTGGCACCTGTTGCGGGGGACAAACCCTACCGCTTCTTGGACAGGCAACGCTATGCGCAGGGACAGGCAACTCCTACACACACCCACACGCTACGACTCCTGAGCCATAGTCTCCAAATGCGTCTGCGCCCACTCCTGCACATCCTCCATCTCCATACACAGCGCCTGCAACGCCTTAGGCAACGGCGACTCATCGTCAGCCCACACAAGCGCATTCACCAACTTGTCAACACCCGCACCATCCATGAACACGGCGTACAAGTCCTCATTCGCATCCACACACGTTACGTCAATCATTTCAGCACCTCCTGTGCATCGTGGAAACCAGAAAAAGTTCGACCTCCCCTTCTCTCTCTCTCAAGAGAGAGAGAGAGAGAAGGGGGCTTCACACGCTAGTACTGCCAAACGTCAACACCCGCCCACGACGCTGCAAAGTACATGAACCCACACACGAGCGCAGGATACATCCCACACATCGTCCACAGGAACCCACGCGGCGTATGAAACCACCGCACATACCTACATACCCAACACCCGCTCATGCTGCAACCTCCTCATCCACGCCCTTGCGACCATGAGGGAAGTGGACAGCCTCCCACGCCTCCGCACTAGCCTCACAACCCTCATCGTCACAGTCGTGACCCTCATACTCGCAGGCGGTGGTGGTGAACCAGTCGTCAACCTCATCCACACACATACCCACGCTCCCGTAGGTACCACCAAACAACCCCTCAGCCAACACCCACTCCGCAAGCGTGCAGGTCTGTGAAGCATACAACTCCTCACTCCACGCCACACTCGCCCGTGGGTTCCGAATCTCAGCCATCTCCTGCGGGTCAGGCCAATCTTCCCAATCCAACACACGCCCCGCGTCATAGCCGAGCATACGCAGCAACTCCACCTCACCAAGCGTGTACCTGTCAGGCTCCAAAGCCGACTGTACGCGCCCAAGCATCTGTGGACAGTCCCACAGCGCCTGTGCAAACTCTGTCGTGGTCATAAACGCACCTCCGTACGTATGTACACATGGGCAGGATTACCCATGCGTGTGCACACCCGCAGATGTACACACGCATGGGTGCGGCTCCCGAAGGAGCCGCACCCACACACACACACTCGCTAGGCGGAGAGTCCGTGGGACTTTGCAGCCTCACGCACCCGCAGGACCTCGCCGCCCCAACCCTTCTCCGTGGCGATTGCCAACGCCTTGGCGATGGCGGCTGCACACTTGGGTGCGTCACCCTCGTTCATGGCCTGCGTTGCTGCCCCGAGAAACCCGTTCAGGCTACGGTAGTCATGCTTGTTCTTGGCCGACTTCGCCGCCTTCGACACGGGCACGTTGGGACGCTCCACGACGTTGGTCATCGACGGCGTGTCCACCTTGGTGGACACCGTGGGCACCTGCTCGCTGACGCCGCTCAACGCACCGCACAGGGCGGTCAGGGCATCGAACTGAGCGTTGGTGATGGTGATGGTCTTCATGGTTGGCCTCCTCAGCCTTGGTTAATGGGGGTTTCTCTTTCTATTCCCCATCAGAGATGGGGATAGAAAGATAAACCCCCATTAGATACTCTCTCCAACAAATCTATAGATTTGTTGGAGAGAGTAAAGTTGGGAATGGTTCTCAGTACTACGTACTGAGAACCATTCCCAGCCACCATCATTACAAATCTATAGATTTGTAATGATGGTGACAGTCCGACGACCAGCCAAAAACCACTCCATCTCTCAGTACTGTGTACTGAGAGATGGAGTGAATAAACGGGGTATCGCTTACAACTCCGTTGTAAGCGATACCCCACCAAACCAGAAAACGTTCTTATGACTGAGTAAGTACTCAGTCATAAGAACGAAGAACCAGCCAGCCAGCCAAACTTGCTTCGTAATAACTAACAGAGTTAGTTATTACTCAGCAAAAAGATGGGTTGCCGAGCCGTCCAGACGCCCGCATCATGCCTGCCCACATGCGTATGACCTGCCCCGACCCCCCTCGGGGGGGCACCCGCGCGTTTTGTATGTATTATATCTATTGAGGGGCAGATTGTGCAAAAAAAGAACCCCCTGTGGGGGGTTTGTGCGCTTGTATGCGTTATTGGTTATTTACTCAGTACCATTCCCCGTCGCTGGAAGGCGACGGGGAATGTTTACTCAGTACCAAGCACTTATGGGTTGAAGTGTCCCATTTTTGTTCATTGGGTTGGTACAATGCCCGTTTGGGACACCTGCGCTTACAATCAGGAAAGGGGTTTCATATGGCTCAAAACGGTGGCGGCAAAGGCTGGAAAACAGACGCAGACACAGGCAAACAAGTCATGCCGCCTGTATGGCGCAACTTCCTAGACTGGCTGCTAATGGGACCAGAGCGCGAACCGTACACGCAGAAAGCGTGGGCGGAGGCGAACGGAGTCCACGAGGACTCCCTGCGCCGATGGAAGCGCGACTCACGATTCATACGAGAATGGGACCGACGCGCTGCCGAACTAAACATTAACCCTGAAAGGGTTCAGAGCGTCGTAGATGCTCTTTGGCAGCGGGCGTCGGCGGGGGATACGAAGGCTGCGTCTTTGTATTTGCAGTATGTGGAGAAGTTTACGCCGAAGCGGCGTTTGGTTGTTGATGATGCGCGTGAGGTGGCTGGTATGTCTGATTCTGAGTTGGCTGATGCTTTGGAGTCTGAGGTTGTTGGTCTTAGGGCGGTGTCTTAGTGGCTACGCAGCGTGTTTTGCGGTCGGCGGGTTACACTCCGCCTCGTTCGCGTATGTCGCGGGGGGCGCGTCCGCCGTTGCATGGCGCATGGCAGCAGCCGCCTTCGCCTTCGCCTTCGGGTTACGGTGCGGGAGATATTTGGACTTATGGCAACTGGGGTAATCCCATTCAAAAGTTGACTGGTGGCACATGGCGCCAACCGACCCAAAAGGAAAATAACGATTTTGTGAGGGGGGCGCGGGATGCCGCTATAGCGGAGGGGTTTGAGATTCCTGATCTTGAAGAGTCGTCGGGTTGGCTGTTGCCGAATACGGAATTGTATAAGTGGATTTCGGATGGTAAGCCACATCAGACGGAGTTGGTGGGGCGCGAAGGGCATTGGAAGTTTGATGAAAATGGTAAGGTTGTGCCTGCTGAGGTGCCTACTGAAGAGCAGAAGGAGAAGTGGAACAAGGAGTGGCAGGCGCAGCAGCCGCCTGAGCCTGAGGTTAGACCTAGGTCTAGTGGTATGTTGTCTAATGCTTTGTCTCCTGAGGCGCAGCGGTTAGGTTCGGGTCAGGGGTTTGCTTCTACGCAGGTGCCAGCGGCGCAAGGGTTTGCTTCTACGCAGATGCCAGCGCAGCAATCTTTGATGGCGTCAGCGTCGGGGCCTACTGATGTGCCTCGTGAGGGGCCGAGAACGGCACATCATGGGCGTCCACCTATGCATGGCGATGGTTTAGATTTGATGGATGACATAGAGGTTATCGAAGAGTTGGCTCGTCGGGGTATTGACTGGAAGACGGTATCTCATGGTGATGAGGCGGTTGAGGCGGCTAAGGAAGCGGTTCGTAGTGGTACGCCGCAGAGTACACCACAGCAGCCGGGTCAGCCACAGGGGCGCTCTCGTCCGACGTTGCAAACTCCTTATCCTCCTGACCAGAATAGGATGGAGGCGACGTTGGGGGGCATGTTTGATAACTTGAAGCAGTCTTATCCTCAGTTGGATGAACGTCTTTCTCCGAATACTTTTAATAGGCAGGCGGGTCAGGGAGTTCCTAGTTTGTCTCCGACTCAGCAGATGGCGCTTATGGCGACGTTGGCTGCGCTGACGGGTGGTTCGAGCGGCATTGCAGGTGGTGCGATGGCTGGGGCGCGTGCGTTGGCTCCGACGGTGGGTCGGGTCGCAGCGCCGCTTGGAGTGGGTTTGTTGGCTTCGCTTGGTCTTGCTTCGCCTGCGTATGCTGGCGGGTCGTCTGATGTGGGTGCTGCTGCGGATCGTGCTGCGGGGCGTGGACGTACAAGGTATCAGCGATGATTCCCGAAGATGAGATAGAGTGGGAGGATGCAGATGAGGTGTTGTCCTGTGCGGTGTTGTCCTGCGGATTGGAAAATCCCGAAATTTGTGAATCTTGCCAGTAGATGGCGGGAATGCAGCCAAGGTTA
>Ga0080013_1003690_pt1 | contig 15776 bp, 20 predicted proteins | sample ETNvirenome_6_85_FD_69236 | JGI IMG/M metagenome (GOLD analysis project Ga0080013, IMG submission 69236) | Marine viral communities from the Pacific Ocean - ETNP_6_85 (SPADES assembly) (version 2) | ecosystem: Environmental > Aquatic > Marine > Oceanic | place: Pacific Ocean | collected 2013-06-19
TTATCTGATATGGAGCGGGATGCTTTGGCACTAGAGTTATATTTACAAGACAAGCAAGATCACGAAGATTATTGCCCGCATATCAGTTGGAATCAGCCACCACTAAGTACTTATAAAGAGACACTTAGCTCACACTTACCAGAAGGATGTAAACAATGAAGATTACAAAATCATTACTTAAGCAAATTATTAAAGAAGAATTAGAGAGTACAATATTCGAAGCCGATGAAGGCGAAGAGATTATGGCCGCTATTACTGACGTTCCTAAAGCAGCAGAGGGAATAGCCGCAAAAGTAAGAGCAGAGATCGAGACACTAGCAGAACCTTCTGGCTTAGATCCGCTTGTGTTGTCTCAGGCAGTCGCCGCACTATTAACAGCAGGTTAGGAATAATGAAAATCACTATTGAAAGATTAAGGCAGATCATCACAGAAGAGGTCCTTAAAGAGGAGCTTGCTCCCGAGATAGCCGCTCCTGCAATTGCCGCAATGCTGCAAGGAATGGAAGCCGAGATGACATCTGAGGTATTTGGCGCTGCGTTTGACGAGCTTTATGGCGAGGGCGCCCTTGAGGGCGAAGCAGAAAGACAAGCTGGCATGGAAGAGCCAGAGGAGGAAGAATTTCCCACAGACTATCAAGCCGGCGGTGCTTATGGCGATCGCCCGCGAATGGGCTTTGAAGAGGGCTTGGAAGAAATTATTAAAGAAGAAATATCAAAAGCTTTAAAAGAGAGCAAATACATAGAGCACATATTTGATGGACTTACAGACGAAGAGGCCCAACTCGTAGTGCGTGCAGCTAAAGCGAAATTCTTCGGTGATGTTAATGATTTTCTTGGAAACCCTGTTGGACATTTATATGATGAACTGCCGGAACATATGCAGAAAGCCGCTGATGAGCTGATCGCTTATAATACCCAAAGCTTTGGGCCCCCTGCAGGCGGCGGCTTAGGCGGTCCCGGCGGCAAGGCGCGCCACCCATCAGCAGAAGAGCGACAAGCCGCACACATCGCCACCGGATTTTCGCTAGCGGAAGATATGGCCACCCGCGATGACATTGGAACACTTCGTCAGCAAATTGGTGATATGAGTTATGAAATTGAAAGAATGCTTGTTGCCTTGATGAAGGCAGGATATTCAATGGAAGATATTATGCAGATGGCAAGCGAACTTAAAAGGATGGATCCCCATCCAGCAGACGTTCAGGTTGCTGAGGAAAAACAATATAAAAAGTCTTTCTATAAAGCGAAAGACGATCGCGCCGATCATTTAATTGATAAAGGCGTAGACAAAGATATGGCTTATGGTATTGCTGATAAGCAGATGGCCAAAGCTGGCAAGAAAAAGAAAAAGGAATAAAGTAATGCAAAAATATGTACAAGGAAAATTAGATAGATTAGTTGAGAAAGCAATTTCTCGTAAGTTCATGGTGTGGTTGACGGCGACTGGGCTGTTTGCCTTTTATAATCTAGAGTCCAGCGATTGGGTTATGATCTCTGCAATTTATATTGGTGGTCAGGCAGTGATCGATGGCATTGCTAGAATGAAAGGTGTTTGATGGTTAAAGTTGACTGGCTTAAAGTTCTCGGGTTTATAAAGAAAAACTGGAAAGAAATAACAATTGTTATTCTTTTACTTACAGTTATCGGAAAAATGCGTTATGATTATAAACAGCTTGAAGGTGCTTATCAAACTAGTCAACAATCTCTTCAAACCCAGATCGAAGGCTTACAAGAAATTCACGCTGAAGAATTGGAAAGGAAAGAACATGCATTGCAAACCTATCGCGATGCACTAGAATTATTGGATAGACAATATGAAGAAGACAGAGCTGAAGTGGAAGTGGTGGTTGAGGAAAGAATTATTGAAATTGAAACTACGATCGACAACCGCAGACAATTCACAGAAAACAAAGAAGAACTTGCAGAACAAGTAACAGATACATTCGGATTTCAGTATGTTCCTTAAGGCATTGTTGTTTTCTACGCTGGCTTATGCGGATCCAGCGCAGTTCACTATTCTTGGTGAAAACGAGCCAGCACCCTTTGAGGGTGTTTTGTTTAATAAGCGTGGCATCGCTGAGCTGTTGGTGCTTCCGATGGAATATCGTCTAGAATGTGATATAGAAGTGGAATATCAGGTTGACGTACAGGCGACAGAGTTTCAATTAGAGCGCGACAACTTCCAGATCCGCCTGGATGCTCTTACGCAAGAATATGATTTGCGTATTGAGCAAAAAGACACAGAGATCGTCGCGCTGCAAGAAGCAATGCTTGCTCAGGCTCCCACTAGAAAGTGGTGGTGGTTTGCTGGAGGTGTGGCCGCAGGAATAGGGGCTACTTATGCCGCCTATAGGGGCTTCAATGAGTAACGATTCAGACAAAATTGCAGCAGTAGAAAGGGCCATCGCAGAGAAATATGGTAAGGAAGCTATTCAGAATCCCAAGGGAAACTGGACCGAGAACAAAGAAAAAGAATATTTACAACAATCTAAAGAATTTTATAAAAAGCAACGCAAGAACGATGAGTGGCAAGAAAAAGTTGATGTTAATGGGATTAAGATCTCAAAAAAACTACTTAATAGAGAATCTTTAAAATCTTGTCCAGTTTGCGGGACTTTCCCGAAGGAATCTATGGATGATGTTTGTCTCGTCAAATTTGATTGTTGTAATAAGTGCTACATTAAGTATGTCGAGGAAAGAGAAGAAAGATGGTTAAAAGGATGGAGACCCGATGAAGCTAACAAAAAGTAAACTTAAAGAAATTATTTATGAATCTTTAGAAGAACAAGAGCAAGAACAGGCGCCAGCCGCCGCACCTGCCGGCCAACCAGACATGCGCCAGAAGAAAGTAGCAACGGCCACTGAAACTGGTAGTCTTATGTCTCCCGAGGAGTGGTCCGATATGTTGACAAAAATATTGCTAACCAAAAAGATTTCTCCCATGAACAGAAAGAAGGCTCTCGAAGCTATGTTCGGGAACATTGGCCTGCGCATTAACAGCACCCTGCTTCAGATGCAGAAAGCCGCACAACAAGGAGCACAAGAATAATGGCAGACGTTTATGAAATAGTTCAAGGTTTGGCTCAAGCCGCGGCCAATGCATATGACGGAGCACTCACAGAAGACGGCGAAGCATTAAAGGCCGGCCTAAAAAGAGAAGAGGGTGACCCAATCCTTGATAGAAGAATTCTTGATGGATTTAATGTGTCGTTTTATGGGCCAATGATGTGTATTCAGTATCATTCAGAAGTTCAATTAAAAGAAGTATACGCCTCCGGTTTTGAAGCTGGGGTCGAGCAACAGATTGCAGATATTGCATCCTTCCTTAAAAAAGAGTATCGTAAGATTACTGGAAACTCGGTAACCCTCACAAAGGAAGGCGAGGCCGAGATGAGAGTTGAGAGCACTTCTCGTGTTCGTAGCTGGGTAACAGCCAAGTGTCATTATAGAATTGGTGGCATGGATGATGTTGTAATAGTGGGAGAAGCTTCGGAAGATCGTCTTGAGGCCTCCTGGCGCAGTTTTCTTGATCAAGGCGGCTTAGGCAAGCGCCCAAAAAACGATAAGAGACCAAAGTCAAAAAATGATTAATGAGTTTTCAACTATCAAAGCAAGATAAGGTTAAAGAGATACTTAAGTGTGGAAAAGACCCCTCCTACTTCCTTAACAACTACGCAAGAATATCGCACCCATTACATGGACTTATTCTTTTTAACACTTTCGACTTCCAAGATGAGCTTCTCAAAGATTTTAATGATTACCGTTTTAACGTTATTCTAAAAGCTCGTCAGTTGGGTATCTCAACTATCACCGCTGGCTACATTGTATGGATGATGTTGTTCCATCGCGACAAGGCTATTCTTGTCATGGCGACCAAGTTTGCAACAGCAGGAAACTTGGTCAAGAAAGTTAAGAACATCATGCGCAATGTCCCTGGCTGGCTTAAGATAGCCACAATCAGTGTAGACAACCGCACGTCTTTTGAGCTTTCTAATGGTTCTTCGATTAAGGCCGCCTCCACATCTGGTGACGCCGGCCGCTCGGAAGCTTTGTCTCTTTTGGTGTTGGACGAGGCCGCACATATTGATGGGTTAGAAGAATTGTGGACCGGTCTATATCCCACGCTATCCACCGGTGGACGATGCATTGCGCTATCCACACCTAATGGTGTAGGTAATTGGTTCCACAAAACCTGTACAGATTCTGACGCCGGCTCGAACAACTTTAACTTAACTACCCTTATGTGGGATGTTCATCCAGATAGAGATCAAGAATGGTATAAGAAAGAAACCAGAAACATGTCTAAGCGCCAGATTGCGCAAGAGCTTGAGTGCAATTTCAACACGTCTGGTGAGACCGTTATCGATCCTGAGTGCATGGAGTGGATGTTGACCACTATTCGCGATCCTAAATACAGAACAGGCTTTGATAGAAACTTTTGGATTTTCGAAGAATATGATCCTACGTGCAATTATCTGCTCGTTGCTGATGTATCACGAGGCGATGGTGCAGACTTTTCGACATTTCATATTATTAAGCTTGAGACGCTTGAAGTTATTGGAGAATATCAAGGAAAACCAACACTAGATATGTTTGCTAATATGCTTAATAGCGTTGGTCATGAGTTTGGTGGATGTATGATGGTCGTGGAAAATAACAATATTGGCTATTCGGTTTTGGACAAACTTATAGGCGACTATCAATATCCCAACGTCTATCATTCTATCAAGTCTACACATGAATATATCGAACAGCACCAAGCAGAAGTTAGAACATCTGCTGTTCCCGGCTTTACGACCTCCATGAAGACGCGCCCTCTCATCGTGGCTAAATTAGAGGAGTTTATCAGAAACAAACTAATTACCATATATTCTTCTCGCACCGTGAACGAGATGAAGACTTTTATTTGGAGGAATGGTAAACCGCAAGCAATGAAAGGCTATAATGATGATTTAATTATGGCTCTCGCTATAGCATGTTGGGTGAGAGATACAGCACTACAAGCGAATGCAAGAGATTTAAATTACCAGAAGGCTTTCGTTAATGCAATCTACACCACTAGAACAACTATGAATGCACAGATTAAAGGTCAGGAAGGATACAAGAAAGGCGAAATTTTTGATAAAATGTCAGCAGCTGAAAAAATGTACCAACAATATAAATGGATTATAAAGTGAGAATTTAATGGCACCTACCAACCCAAAGCAAGGAAGAAACCCCGCAAACAGACAATCTGAATTATTTAAAAGATTGACTCGATTGTTCTCTGGGCCTATTGTTAATTATCGTTCGCAGACCGGCCGCCGTATCAGACGCCAACACTTAGATAAATTCGCTGCACGTTTTAAGTCTGCTTCTGGCCAACAATTTAAAAAATCTCTTTATAGTCCTCTAGATCAGATTTCAACCAATGCGATCGCCAATCAGCGCCGCGCAGAAAGATATGTTGATTTTGATCAAATGGAATACACACCTGAGATCGCCTCCTCGATGGATATTTACGCAGATGAAATGACGACATATTCAAGCTTACGTCCGATGTTAAACATTAATTGTTCTAATGAGGAGATCAAGGCGGTTCTTGGAATTCTATACGAGAGCATCTTAAACGTTCAGTACAATCTTTTTGGCTGGGCCCGTACAATGTGCAAATATGGAGATTTCTTTTTGTATTTGGACATCGATGAGAAGTTCGGAATAAAGGCTGTAATATCTCTTCCGCCCCAAGAGATAGAAAGATTAGAAGGCATGGACACAACAAACCCTAACTATGTCCAATATCAGTGGAACTCTGCCGGCATGACATTTGAAAATTGGCAGGTTTGTCATTTTCGTATTCTTGGTCATGATAAATATGCTCCCTATGGCACATCTATTCTAGAGCCTGCCCGCCGCATCTGGCGACAGTTAACTTTAATGGAAGATGCAATGATGGCGTATCGCGTTATTCGTTCGTCTGAAAGAAGACTTTTCAAGATTGATGTGGGCGCAGTACCGCCAAACGAAGTAGAACAATATATGCAAAAGATTGTTACTCAATTAAAGAGACATTCGGTTGTGGACTCTTCAACTGGGCGCGTTGATTTAAGATACAACCCAATGTCTATTGAGGAAGATTATTATATTCCCGTTCGCGCAGGATCCGCAACAGATGTTACGAGTCTCGCCGGCGGATCAAATACTACTGCTATTGATGACGTTAAATATCTTCGAGATAAATTGTTCTCTGCATTAAAGATCCCTCAGTCATACCTCACGATGGGCGAAGGCGGCGAAGAAGATAAGACAACACTGGCCCAGAAGGACGTTAGATTTGCAAGAACTATTCAGAGATTGCAGCGCGTAATTGTCTCGGAACTTGAGAAGATTGGCATTATTCATCTTTATACGCTTGGCTTCAGGGGAGACGATTTGTTATCATTCAGTCTATCCTTAAACAATCCCTCGAAAATCGCAGAGCTTCAAGAAATCGAACACTGGAAAGCGAAATTTGATATTGCCGGCAGCGCCACAGAGGGCTACTTCTCTCGTCGCTGGGTTGCAGAAAATATTTTTGGTGTGTCGCACGAAGAATTTGTTCGCAACCAAAGAGAGATGTATTACGATCGCAAGCAGGATGCTGCCCTGCAGGCAGTTGCAGAAGCTGCAGCCGCCGGCGAAGGTGCTGCTATGGGTGGAGACCTTGGTGGTGATCTTGGAGGAGACCTTGGAGCAGACCTTGGAGGCGAGGAAATGCCGGCCGGCGATGCCGGCGGAGGCCTTGGCGATCTAGGTGGCGCCGAAGATTTAGGCGGAGGTGAAGAACTCGGAGGAGCAGAAGGTGGCGGCGAGGAGTCTCCACTGCTGGCAGTTCCCCCTGGCTCTAGAAATTCTCCACGACTCACTCCCGGATCAAAGGGTAAAGTATATTATCCCGTGAAATCCGATAAGAGATCGGCCGGCGCCAGGACTCGCTCATATGCATCCAAGTATTCGAAGGAGAAAAGTAGCGCTGCCCTTAGAAATATAGTTCCAGGTATGGGCGATATAGGTAGTCTTACCAAGATGGGCGGCATCGGTTCGGGTATTTATGAACAAGAAGACCCTATTTATACTTTGAGAGAACGAGCAGAAGAAGATAATCTGTTTAGGATTAACAATTCTGTTCGAAAGCTCATTGAAGAACTGGAGAGGAACGAGACTTTAATAACGGAACAAAAAGATGAGAATAAAGCATAATAAAAAAAGAAACACTGCATTTGTTTATGAGGCTTTGATCGTTGAGGCCACAATTGCGGTTATAAAGAAAGATTCTGAAAGACAAAATTCAGCAGTTAATTTAATTAAGAAATATTTTAACAGAGATAATATATTAAGAAGGGATCTCGAATGTTATCGTTCTCTTTATGAAAATCAAAATTTAAAAGAGAGTACATCAAAGAGAATCACAAAAGAAGCGCAGCTTCAAAAGAAGCTGCTGGAGCAGCAGGCGATTTTTGAAATGCAGACGTCGCTAATACACGATATCAACAAAGATCTTGGTCCATCCTTGTTCAATAATTTCGTTCCAAATTACAAAACCCTGGCTACAATAGCGCAGCTTTTTTCGGACAACACTACACCAAAAAATAAAGTTATTTTAGAAAATCAAGTTATTACAAGTATGTCAAAAGCTCATGATACTACAAACAATATGAAGCTTGATAAGGTGGTGTATGAAGTGTTTGCTGAGAAGTTTAACTCCAAGTACGACGGAGCACTATTGCCTGAACAAAAGGAATTGTTGACATATTATGTTTCATCTTTCGCAGATAATGCACTTACGTTGAAGACGTTCCTCAATGAGGAGATTTCAAGACTGAAGAAGAGACTTGCAGAAGCCAAAAGAACGGAAGAGATCTCTTCAGACAAACAGATGTTGAAGAAAACTAATGCCATTGTCGAGAAGCTGGATGGTTTTTCTAAAGAACCCATTAGTGACTCGCTTCTGCTTAGCGTTTTAAAAACACAATCTTTAGTAAAGGAAATCTATACAGATGGCAATAGTAGTTAAAATTGGCCCAGGTGCGAACGATGCTAAAGTTCGCCTTGAGATGGATATTCGCAAAAGCATGAATGGCGATCTAATGATCTTTGATCATGGTGATATTGATATTGTGCTATCGACAAAAAAGAACAAGGTTATAGCATTTCCTAAAGATACCATGAATGATCTAGTTTATGGTGCGCAAAATAGATTGTTTGCTCACTTACACAAGAGAGGCCTTGTTATTCCGGAATCTATTCAAGCCGGCTCTTTTTATGGATCATTTGAGGCTACAATGGAAAAAGCTTCTTCGGAAGATTTAAGCACTCCTAAGATGGCTTTAATAAATATTTCGAAATTCATTGATGAGGAGCGCCCATACTTTGAGTCTACAGAGGCGATCGTCTCACTAGCAGATGATGAATTGATGCACCCAGACAAGGAAGACGCCACAGAGCTTGGAGACGTCCCACAGAAATCACAACAAGGTTCCATTAGAAAGGGATACGTCCGCGATCCATATTCGTTGAATTATTTATACACATTTGAATAGGAAACATCAACTTGTCTGAAACAAAAGTGATTATGAAAAACTGGCGAACCTTCCTAACGGAAGAGCAGTTATTGATAGAACAGATTGAGAGAGAATTTACTCTTTTATCTGAATCTTTAACTGAATGGCAGGATAAGGGACTCTTGGAAGAAGGAATCGCCCAGAATCTTATTGGTCAAGTTAAAAAGTTTAGCAAATGGAAAAATGATAAATTAGCCAGCTGGCTAAAGCCAGCCTTAGAAAAGCTTTACAATTTATCAGTTAAGTTGAGAAAGGCGGGCAAATTACCCTTTACTTTAGGAAAACAATTGAGAAATTTAATTTCTGACCTAATGAGCCCAGATAATCTAGCACTAGCTGCTTCAATTATTTCAATAGTCGCAGGCTTATTAATGGGGGATATTGCGACTAATGTTGGCGCGATTGCTGATTTATTAGATACTATTAGCGCTGCACCATCGTTAATTGATGCTGCAAGTAATTTGGCCAACGCAACAGATATTAAAGATGCTATCGAAGCCGGCGCAAAAACTACAAAATTAGCCGGCAATGTTTCAACTGGAGGACAATAGTGGAACTATTAACATTTATATTGTGCGCCTACGGGCTCACACAGATTCTTGTCTATGGTAAAGTCTTTTCGAAGCTAAGACCAAAGAAAGGCAAGCTCGGAGAATTAGCAAATTGCCCGATGTGTATGGGATTTCACGTCGGGTGGCTTTTAATGCTACTTTCTCCGTTTACAGAACTATTTAGTTTTGATGTAACTGTATTTAATTTCTTCTTACTTGGAGGAATATCTTCAGGAACATCATATATTTTAACAATGCTCTTCGGAGATGATGGAGTAAAACATGAACACAAGTTGGACTAGTAAATGGATGCTACAGCCCGTTCGCCGTTGCTGTAAAGGATCTTAGCTATGGGTAAGAAGCTCTTACGAGAATATTATGAACTATGCGAAGGTGGCGTTTGTCAAGATCTTTTGACTGAAGAGGAAAAAAGATATGTGGCAAGCGGCGGCATGATGTTGTCAGGCAAACTTCAAGAGGCCGATGTTCAAAACGGCAATGGAAGAATTTATCCGCACGCAGTTTTGATGCGAGAGATGAAAAACTATTCTAAACTCGTAGAAGAACGCAGAGCTTTGGGCGAACTAGATCACCCAGAAGATTCTGTTATTAATCTTAAGAATGCCTCTCACCTTGTGACATCAGTATGGTGGGATAACAAAAACGTGATGGGCAAAGTAAAAGTTCTCGACACTCCGTCAGGTCAAGTTTTAAAGAGCTTGGTTGAATCAGGAGTTAAACTTGGAATTTCTTCTCGCGGCATGGGCTCTGTGCACGAAAGCGCTGGGCAAACAATTGTCGAAGATGATTTCCAACTTATTTGCTTTGATTTTGTGTCGGAACCATCTACGCCTAACGCATTTATGATGCAAGAGGCTAAAAATTTTAAAAATAGAGTATTTACAAAAGCAGATCGAATCAATAGATTACTAAACGAGGTATTAGAAGATGAGTGATTGGAGCAGTTTTGAAGATGATAAGGTGTTTCAAGATGCCTGGATGCAATATTTGCAAGAAGGCGAAATTGATGAAGGTCTGTGGGATCGAATAAAGGACAAGGTATCTGGCGTTACTGGCACTGCTAGAGCATCTAGAGCAGGAAGAGCCATGGCCCGCACAGCCGATCAATTGAAGCGCGGCGCCACACGGGCAGGTAAAGCTGTGGCAGGTGCTGTTGGAATCGGCGGTGACGAAGAAGCAGGTGCTCCCACAGATGCCACCGACTCTGCCGCTGCTCCAGCCCGCACTGCAGCATCAGCAGCTAAGTCAAAAAGAGCAGAAATATACATGCAAAATGCAGCTGCTTTTATTAATACCATCCGCGCCGCCGCCATGGCTGTTAGCAAAGGTATGCCATCGGTAACTGGCGCTGATGTTGATGCCGAGCGCGCCACGCGCAGAGGCAAAGCAGACCCAAGAACCGCCAGATCTGCGGGAGCATCTACTAGCGGCGTAAGAGGACTTGAAGAAAAATCATTGAACGAGATTTTTGACGACCCAACCCATCAGCTTATTGGCACAGAGCTTCAAACGATGGAATATGTTGCAAAACAAAAAGGCACAAGTATAATAAAGATTATTAGTGACACCATGAAGCAGATCAGAAATGGTCTGAAATCAGAAGATCCGGATTTGCATTCAAAGCTTGATCCCGCCCTTGGCAAGCTTACACAACAGATAATTAACTTTACAAATTCAAAAATAAAAAATCCGGATATTGATATTGCTGAAAGTTTAAATAACGTGGATCTACAAAACTCTCACTTATTAGAGCAGCTAATGAATGAGCAGTACAATCCGCTTGAGCATATTTCTCACATTAAGCGAGCTGGTTTAAAAGCTGTTCCGGCAATCTTGGGTATAGCTTTGCGCGATGTTCTAATGAAGGGTGTTACTGATGATATGCTTGTTGGAGCTTTAGATGCTGTTTCGGCTAATATTAAAGATGAAAAACAAAGAAAAAGATATATCAAGCAGTACAGCAAGCTGCTTCCCGCAGCAGCACCCGCTAGCGTTAGCGGACCTGAAGGCGCGGTTGATGCCACCCTTGCGCATCGAGGCCTTGAAGAAATTATTAAAGAAGAGCTATTAAGAGTTAAGAATGAAGAAAAATGATTTGAAACAATTAATTAAGCCGCTCGTAAAAGAGTGTATTCACGAAGTCCTTATAGAAGAAGGCCTGCTGTCTAACGTGGTTGCAGAAGTGGCAAAAGGTATGCAAGGAAATCTTGTTGTAGAGAGCAGACAAGCAGAACCTATTAGAGAACCAATAGTCCGAAAAACAAGAAATGATAGAGCCAAAATTAATGAACATCGGACCAAGCTGATGAGTGCTATTAACGCTGATGCTTATAATGGAGTCGATTTGTTTGAAAATACGGCACCCATGAGCGCACACGAGACTTCTACACCGAAAGCCGGTTCGGTAGATTTAGGAAGCCCCAGAGATTCCGGCGTAGATATCTCTTCTTTGGTTGGCGGCGCCGCAAAAATTTGGGATGCGATGAAATAGAATGAGTAAAACAGTGAATGTATGCGTAAAAGCTAGAGAGTGCCGAAATAACAACGAAAGAATGATTCGAAAGTTCTCTAAGAAAGTGAAAAAAGAGAAGATTATTGAACAGGTAAAAGATAGACGTCGCTATAAAAAACCATCTATTAGAAAGAAAGAGAAGCGCGCCCGAGCACAGAGGGCCCGCCAGCGAGAAGCCTTAAAAAGACAAAGAGCAATAGAAAGGCGCAATAGAAGAAACAAGTGACTATTTATATTGAATAGCTATTCTTAGGAGTTTATAATGGGAGCAAATTCATGGAACATATCGCCGGGATTACAGAATGTCGGCTCTTATCAAGTTAGTGGTGCGCCGTATTGCACGGCATCAGTAGTTGTGCCAAAAAGCGCAAGCTTAAGCGGCGACGACGAAGGTTCTGCAGCAGCAACGATGTGTATACGATTTCCATACATAACAAAGTGGTTTCAGATTTTCGTATCTGGCTCTGGAAGCCCAGATGTTGACGAGAATAAAGGAATCCGAATCGGGTTTAGTGCCGAAGGACTATCAGACCCAATTGTAAATAGTGGTGTAAAGATAAGAGGAGGTAATTATTGGACATTGCCAATGAATCCATCCGGTTCGGCGTACAAATATGATCTAAAAGTCTCAGAGATACATCTTATGTCTGATGGTACGACTCACGCAATGAAGGTAGACGTAATTGCGGGCCTAACAAACATTTCAGTCGGCCGCGCCGAAGGCGCTGATGGCCCTAACTGGTCGGGCTCCGTAGGTGTAAGTGGTCAGGCGCTGTAATAGGAGGTTGATCAATGGCGAGGTTTGGTTGGGCATATGTTAACAGCACCGATGTGGGCTCTGGTTCTGAAGGACCAAACGGCTCGCTGCAGTTTTGTTACGATGAGACTGGGCAGACAACTGGTTCTGCATATCTAACGTTTTACACTGCATCTGGTGTTCAATCTTATCTTCCAAATTCTCTAATACTTTCTGGCAACCTATACATTACCGGCACGGTTAGCGCCAGCACTTTTCATGTAAAAGATATCATGACTATTGATGCGACTGGTTCTACCGATTTTGGAGATTCTAAAGACGATCATCATTACCGCACTGGTAGTTTTATTATAACTAATGCAGGGGTGGCGCCAAGTGCTTATCTTTTAAGCGCCTCTGTAGTTGATCAAAGAATTAATGTGGGAGGTCGTTTAACTGCATCTCACGGGATGCATATCAACCAAGACGACCACCCTCTTATACTTGGTGCTGGCTCAGATGTTGAAATCTTTGTTGATTCTGATAATTTATATATAGAAAATGTCACATCCAATAAAGATATTTATCTTAGAGGAAACGATGGCGGTTCCGGAGTTGACGCACTTCAGCTGGATATGTCCGATGCTGGCGCTGCGATATTCAACAGCACAGTTTCTGCTACCAGCGTTACTGCCTCATCGAATATTTATGCCGCTAATGGATATTTTAGTGGCCTCTTAGATGTTGAGGGAAGCGTTACGTTGGGTGATGCCGCAGGAGACGTAACTACTATCACGGGAAGACTAACAGCTTCCCAAGGGTTGTCTGTAAATGTAGACGATTATCCTATTGTGTTAGGTGCTGGAGAAGATTTAAGAATTAAACATGATGGCAATTCTAAAATTAAAAGCACCAGTGGCCATTTAATTTTTGATAACGAAGCTAGTAGTAAAGACATTAGATTTATTTTAGCATCTGATAGCGCTGATACAGAAGCTGTAAAAATTAGAAACAACAGCGATGTAAACAAATGGGTTTGTGATGCCGCAGGGAATGTTTCAGGATCTGGAACATTACAGGCCGTAGGAAACACGTTCCTTGGTGCGGCTTTGACAATTTCTGGCGCAACAAGTGCTCAGGCAATAACAGCAACCACATACTCTGGTTCTAGCACTCTTCAAAGCGTTGGGGCTGCTTTCCTTGGTAACACGCTGGCTGTGTCAGGCACTGTTTCGGTTGCTGAGAAGATAGAGCACGCCGGCGATACTGACACTTATATCGCCTTTACAACTGACGACATAAACTTTCAAGCCGGCGGCGTCAATTTTATGGATCTCACCGAGGATACTCAAAACGAAGTAACTTTTAATGAAGGTGGTGTTGATGTTGACTTTAGAGTTGAATCTATCGATGAAACCCATATGCTTTTTATTGAAGGTTCTTCTAATAGAGTGAGCATCGGCGATTCTACGAACAGCCCCGCCGGAACGTTGGAGATAACTAACGCAAGCGACGGTGGTGTGCCGGCGCTAGTGATCAACAGCAACGATACTGATAAGAGAGCTGTTGAAATCAACGCTGCGAATGTCGATGCGAATGTGCTTCATATTACTGCTGATGCTGTAACAACGGCGAAGGTAATTAATATTTCAGCAGACGCCTTAACAACTGGTAACGCAGTCAAAGTTAATGATGACTCATCAAATACAGGAACAAGACAAACCGCACTAATAGTTCAGAATAATGCCGCGGCAATTAACGCCACTGCGCTACATGTTCAATCGGATGGTGGCATTACAGGAGTCGAGTTAGACAAGAACTACTCAGATACTACCGCAGCTACAGTAACTGGTCTGAGTATTGATTTTGATAAGACTGGCGCCAGCACGTCAAACAACACCATGTACGGTCTCAATATTGACATGGACAACACCACGGCCACCAATGGCAACAACTATATGTATGGTTTACACGTTACCCCAACGCTTACACATGCCGCTGATGCTGGTGGAGCCTTTGTATACGGTGCGCTTATTAATGCACAAGGCGGAACAAACGGCAGCAGTCTCATCACAGGCACAAGAATCGAAGCTGGCGGCGGCGATTTCAACTACGGACTCCAGCTTGATGTTGAGGATGGTGGTGTCGATCTTAGAATTGAAAGCTCAGCCGATAGTGGCGATTATTTCCAAATTCAAACCACCACCCATGGTGCAACCACAATTACAACGGTTGATGATGATGCCGCTGCAGCTGATCTTACCTTTACTATTGATGGAGATATTATTTTAGGCCCTGCAGGGGGCGATGTTCTTCCGGATAGTGATAATGCTAGGAACCTTGGATCTGCCGCGAAACGCTGGGCAAACGTATACACTGGCGACCTACACCTTAGAAATGATCGCGGCGATTGGACAATTGTTGAGGAAGAAGATTATTTATGTGTAATTAATAATAAGACAGGTAAGAAATTTAAAATGAACCTGATTCCACTGGAGGACGATGAATAATGCCAATTTCTGGATCAACCACAATTGAAATTGTAGGTGCTGGGTATTTTGGAAGTACTCTAAATATAACAGGCGCTGTGAGTGGCGCTAGTACGGTTTCGTGTGTTGGGGCAATTACGACTGCTGGGGGACTAAATCTTCAAGGTACTGGAATTACAAATGTTGGCACTATTGCCGGCCTTACTAATATCTCTGGTTCCGGTACTTTTCAATCAGTCGGCGCCGCAACTTTTGGCACCACTATAGCGGCTACTGGCTCTATTTCTGGTTCAAGCACGCTTTCTTGTGTTGGTGCTATCACAACGGCCGGCGGACTTAATCTTCAAGATACTGGAATTACAAATGCTGGTGCTATTGCCGGCGCAACAGATATTACTGCTACTGGTGATTTAACTATAACCGGCGATGCTCATACACTGCAATCTGCAAATTCAACAGATCCGCTGGTTATCATCAAAAACACCAATAGCGATGCTAATGGTGCTCGTTTAAGGTTCGTTAAAGATAAAGGCGCCGCAGGCGCGGCCAACGATGTAGCTGGAATAATTGAATTTTATGCAGACGATGCTAGTCAAGATCAGGTATTGTTTAGTGAAATCAAATCTCAAGTTGCGGTTCACACAAACGGCCAGGAAGGAGGAAAGCTAACTTTATCCGTTGCTTCTCACGATGGCGAGACACAACCAGGACTAGTGATCACTGATGGCTCAGCAGAAGACGAGGTTGATGTAACGATAGGAAACGGTGCTGACTCTCTTGTGACAATTGCTGGCGATCTAGATATACCCAATGGCGGCTTTGCACTGGGCTCCGATGCGGATGGAGATATATACTACCGTAATTATAACAACCTTCAAAGGCTAGCAA
>Ga0080013_1003692_pt1 | contig 15775 bp, 16 predicted proteins | sample ETNvirenome_6_85_FD_69236 | JGI IMG/M metagenome (GOLD analysis project Ga0080013, IMG submission 69236) | Marine viral communities from the Pacific Ocean - ETNP_6_85 (SPADES assembly) (version 2) | ecosystem: Environmental > Aquatic > Marine > Oceanic | place: Pacific Ocean | collected 2013-06-19
ATAAAATGATTGGATTTATAATATATCTTCTTTTTTCCTTTGAGTTCTTTGAAGTCCTCTCGAGTTTTTCGGGGTACTTGATGTACTAGCCCTTGGTCAAAAAATGCCAACTTATGGTCGCTAAGCTCGTCGCCCACAGCTCGGCTTCTCAACAGACAATTTATGGATTTCTCTGCGACTTTTTCAATAAAATTCGCACCCGCCACATCATCATCTTCAATATAATAAACCAACTCCACGATCTTTTTGGAATAGTGATCCAAAATTTCCGTATTGAAAGGTTGGTTTGTGATAACAGAGCAGGGAGAGGCCTCGAGTTGTGCTTTAAGCGCCTCCTCGTTGAAATTTAAATCCATTCTCACTATAAGGGAAGAAACGCTAAGTTTTTGGGGGTCTAATAAATGAGCAAGGGTGGACTCCATCCTTTTGTTATAAAATGAATCTCCTATTCGTAAGGTCTCGAAGCTAGGAACAAAAGTAAATATCCCTGCGAGATTTAAAATTTTCCCCGCAATCTTTTCTGGTTTTATGTCATTGATAGATTTCGGTGTCTCATTTGGGTCAAACGATGGTTTTTGCTTGGTTTCGGGGGAAACTATTTTTACGCGCTCCTTTTCACTCCAGTAGGGGGCGAATTGGCTGGGGAAGCAGTTGTTGGGGAAAAGCGCCACACACTTTTTATTAAAGGCTGAAGCTATATGCATTGACTCGTTATTTGGGCAAATATGCACAAGAGATTTGTTAATCACATAACATTTTTGGTTAAAGTTACATTGCCCTATGGCCATGTAGCAGTGTCGGATAGGGGTGTCGTCTTTGTCTCCTAGTTGGATAATTTTAATCCCCTGCTTCTCAAGCTTAACGTAAATTAGATCTACAACAAGTTGCCAATGCTTATAAGTAAGCGCCGGAGTTTTCAAGGTGGATGTGTCAATAGTTATGAATTTGTCTACCGCCAAGGGGAAGAACTTTTCATGAATGAAGGGCCTGTCTATTTTTAAATCGTTTTGTAGGGCGTAGGATTCTAGAACGTGCATAAGGCCTCCTTGTTTACTTTATCTTTTGCATTGTGAATGTAATTGTTTAAGCGCTGGCTCGTCAGATGAGGGGTAAGGGCTATTTCAAAGTATCCTTCGTGAGAAGAGATGCCTTCGAGGTAAGGGGTGTTGTCGAATTGAGCGCTATAGGGGATTACTTTATGGATATATTCGTTTCCATCCAAAATGTGATTGTATTCAGGTTTAGTCACGAAATAGAGGTTGTAGTCGGGGTATTTGGCTTTTATCGACTTTAGCAGCGCGGTTGACAGGAAAACATCCACTGCCGATTCCGGCATCACATAAGCCATGCGTTTTCCTTTGTCGTCTTCGTCCAGAAAGTCTTCTATTTTTACAGGAAAATACTTTTGATTATGGTCTCTGGCCACTTTTCTAAAATAATCTTCTATTTGAGAGCGAGGAATCTTGTGTTCGAGTTGTTTCATCCACGTCTTGTAACCATCATCGTTGACATGATTGTCCGTGGCCAAAATATCTTTATATAAAGTCAAAACCCATTCAGAATCGCTTTCTATGTTGGGTATAAGGGCGTCGGGGTTGTTTTTCTTTTTGTCTTCTTTTGATTCTTCCTTGCTGAAATCGTAATCTACTTCGGGAGCATTATCAATAAAGTCTTCAAAAAACTTCCCTATTACTTCCACCGAAAAATTATCCAGAGCCCATTGGCGAGAGGCTTTTCCTTTTTCGCTTCTCTCAGAGGGGCTCATGTCGTATACGGCGTTTATTCCCTTTGCTATAGAGTGGGGATAGGTAGACGCTTTCTTAAATTCGGTTTGGTGCTCTCGGTATTCCGACCATTCCAAAACGATAGACTCGGAACCTTCTTCGCAGCTTTCTTCGCCACAGCTATAGTTGGTGACTAAAGTAATTAGTTCGGCTAATTTGGCTTCTTGGATGGGTATTTCCTGTCCGCCGCTTGTAAACGGGTGACAGTAAACATCCATGAAGTTATAAATCTCGTTCAAGTGGTTTTCGGTGACCCCAAACCCCACACTAGTCGTCACTTGAGACTTCTTGTTACCGCAGCCAGAACAATCCTGTTCTTCCCCGCTATACTTTTTAATTTGATATTTTCTGCATTTCCTACAGACGTAGGTGGTCAATATTTCTTCGGTACTTATATTGTATTCAGCGGCAATTTTATGTATCCCCCACCCTTCTTTCCAGTAGGTGTGGAGAAGTAGGTAAGTTTTTTTATTGGGTTTATTTTCATTCTTCCATTTCGCATACCCCTCCAGTAGATTGGGGACTGATTTTCTCAACTGGTTCCTAAAAACGAAGCCTGTTATAAAAGCGTCCTCCTCAATATTATTTTGTTTCCGTAACTCTAGTCGTTTTTCATCACTCAACCTGTAAAAATGTTGTGAGTCGATACAGCCATGAACCGTTTTGACATGTTTGTGCCCCATTGCGTGAAGCGCTTTAGTGGCGAAAGAGCTCCAAATCCAATAATTTTTTATCTTTGGGGCGTTCCCTGCTGCGCTGGGGAGAATGGGTAAGGAATCTAAGGTTGTCCAGATTACGGAGTTTATTTTATCAAACCAAGGCTTTCCTACGGCAAATTCTGTCCCCCATATATCCTGTACCCCAAAATAAAAATCCGGTTTTTCCTCCCTCATTACCTTATCGATGAGATGTCCCCCGTAACTAGCCATACGGGCTTGGCCCGCGTCTTGTGCAATACGTTGACGTTCACGAACGTCGTCAGGAAGAGTCCCAATCGACTTCCACGGAGTTGCCTTTAGGGCTGGGTTGGAATAATCCGTGCCGCAACAATACTGGACTATATCATATTTTTTAGTTTTATACAGATAAGATAAAAGGGCTTTGGCATTTCTACCAAAACCCGTCTTAGCTAAACTCGAGTCAGTTTGAAATAAAAGCTTCTTCATTACCAAGGAACATCAAGATTGACCTCTTGATTATTATCCTTAGTAACGGCTGAAGTTTCTACTTTTTCCTCAGTCTTTTTGTTGGCTGGTGGGTGGGAGGTGCCGTATTGACTCTCCTCAATACAGTCCGTAAAATAATTATTTAAGACTGTGAGAGCGTACTGTTTTAGCATGCGCCCCTCGGGGAAGGTGAAGCCGATTAGAAAGGACTTTTTAACACCTTCCACGGTATTATTTTGACCCAGAGTGAAGGAATAACCCACTTGGCTCCCCTCACGGACATAGGGGGAGAACTTGAAAGTTGTATTCCGCTCCTTGGTTCCGTGAAAATTACCAAATTCTCCATTGGTTTCAATGGCGTGAACCAAACCCGCGAGCTCAGTCACGCTGAACTTTGAGTTTGCCTTCTTCTCGGGGCCTGACCCCTTAAAGGTGCCGGTTCTCGACTCAGGGTTCCAAGACGACTGCTTGATGAAGTTTACCCACAAGGCCTTATCCTTCTTGCTGTAGGAAAAGGAGCAGGCTGATCCAGTATTTTTCGCGTTAGGTTTGTAGAACTGCAACATAATTTACTTAATATTTAGTTTTTTAATCTCGGTGTGAATTTCGAAAAGAACCAGCAGCAACTCGGTGTATACCCGAACAGCTATTGGCCCTAGCACTATAGTGGCAATACCGCTAGTTGGCTCCATACCCAGCATAAAGATGCCTGCGATAACGCAACCAACCATAGCGACATAACTCAGAATCTTTAAGATTCCCGGCGTAATCATATATTGATAATTTAATAACTCTTTCATAACATTTCTGTCAGCCCTTGTAGTATTGTGGTTTTCGGTTAAGAAGTCAAGCTTTTTATTTCACTTAACTTCATAAAGATTTTTTGGTCTTGAACTCTCACCAAATCCGCAAAAATAGTGTCTCCATCCTTCTTAATTCCTTTAACGATAACGATACCTTTCTTTACCGGTAAAGTTCCCCCATTGTCTCTTCGGCAGTTGGCAATATTATCCCGGTTTTTTTGGGTGAAAATCATGGCTGTGCAGACTCCAGTTTCGTCTTGGATCGTTAAGCGCAAGTAGGGGGTTCCCTTCCGACTTTTTGCGCTGTAAGTATCCTCAACAGTCCCAATAAAATTAACCCTGCTATTGTCATCTTTGCTCAAAGCGCTTTCTATGCTCTCCAAATGAGAGTATTCCGAGCTTACTTTTCTCAAGAATTTGCCGTGGGTATAACCCAAAAGAGAGTTTTCGTAATACCAATTAGCAAAATCTTCATTCCTTTTGTTCTTTTTGTAAATTTCGTTATAGAGTTTAAAGTTGCGCCTGATAGTATCAATTCGTGAGTCTTTTATAAAAGGTCGTCCCTTCTCGTCTTTCAGCTCCTTATTTAAAAATTTAACTATTTGCATAAGATCACACTTTTTTTCCTCCGATACGTCAAAAGCCTTAGCCTTTTCCCTTGGGGTCAGGAGGTTCCAGAGTTGAGACTCGGCTACTATATAGCTTCGTGAGTGGTCGAACTCCCCTTCCAAAGCTCCGGCTTGAATCAAGGCTGACAAAATACCAATACCGATTCCCGCTTCGCTGGCCCCTTGAAAAACTTCGAACTTGGTTGAGTATTTATTTTTAAAACTTTCAAGTTTCTTGATTGATTTATCAGATATCCCTTTGATTGAAGTAAGCCCAAAGCGAAGGTTATCCCCTTCGATTGAAAAATCCATTTCCGATTTAAGAAGGTTCGGCGAAAGAAGCTTCATGTCGAATTTTGGAAGCTCTCGACTGACCTTTGCTATTTCAGCAATAGGATCGGGTTCGAACCGCGTCATTTTCAACAATGCTAAAAAGAACTCCTTGGGATACTTAAATTTTAAAAATGTGGTTATGGCTGCCAAAGAGGCATAGGAAATCGAGTGCGACTTATTGAAGGAATAATTAGCTGAATCTTCAAGAACTTTCCACAAAACGTCTCCGACATCTACCGATCCCTTGTTGCCGAGCCACTCGGAGGAAAGCCTATTTTCTTTTACTTTTTCTCGTATTTTCTTTTTCCACTTCCTGACCTCTTTAATTTTCTTTTTACCAACGATACGGCGCAAAATTTCTGCTTCGTCTAGTGTGAAGCCTATTTTATTTGCCATCTTCATCAATTGCTCTTGATATAGAGCGACACCCCCTGTGTCCTTCAGGATATCGTCAAAGAAGGGATGAATTGCTTCGTAGACCCCGTTGTTAGTATAGTTGGCGAACTGATCTATGAACTGCATAGCGCCGGGACGGCCGAGAGCAAGAACCGCGCTTAATTCTTCAAGGTTTTTGGGTTTAACCTTGCGACACACCTCGTAGTTGGCGTCAGCTTCTATTTGAAACAATCCATGCCGGTTTTTTAAGTCGAAAAGATTTTGGTAAATAAACTCGTCGTCCAGATCAATGTCTTCCGGTTTTATGTCTATGTTTTGGGTCTGCTTCAGAATCTTGCAGCACTCATGAACCACAGAAACAGTCCTTAACCCCAAAACGTCCAACTTAACATTAAACATGGAAACCCAGTTCATGTCGAAAGAGGACACGGGTTCCTTACCTGAATCCAGTTCGCAAGGACAACTCTCGATCATCTTGTCGTAGGACAATAAGATTCCGGAAGGATGCACCCCCTTGTTTTTGATTAAATTTCGCAATTTAAGGGCTATGTTGTAAACTTTCGGGTTCTTCTCACACCATGTTGCAAGCTCAGGCACTTCGTCACAAGCTTCCTTAATGTCCATTACTTGACCAAAAACCTTTGGTATGAGTGACGAAACCGTGTTCATTTCGGACTCTTCCTTACCTCCAACCACCTTGCCGCACTCTTTCATTACCAACTTACCACTTAAAGTGTTTAACGTTAGAATCTTAGAGGTGCTTCCCTTGAATTCATTCTCCAGATACTTAAGAACTTCCGCTCGTCTGTAGTAGCATACATCAATGTCTACATCGCACATGAGAGAACCGTCTAGGTAGGTTACTCCGTCTACTACCTTCTTCTTCGCCCTTGCTTTAGAAACAAACCTCTCAAAGAACAAATCGTACTTTACCGGATCTATTTGTGTTATTTGAAGCAAAAACAACACCATACTTCCAGCAGCAGAACCGCGCCCCAGCCCCAAAGGGATATCGTTTTCCCGACAATAAGAAACAACCTTCCATACAAGAAGAATGTACTCCACAAAGTTCAATTCGGATAAAATCTCAAGTTCATACTTTATGCGATCAATGTAAGTCTTTTTGGATTCACCTTTGTCGAGTCCCAAATGCTTGAACCTGAGAATGCAAAGCTCTCTTAAGAAATCATAAGTAGATATATCTTTTGGGAGAGACAGGTCGTTGATGTATCTGTCTTCAATTTTAAAACTTGGTAAGCGGACTCCGTGAAGGGGTAGGTTGAGTCGTGAGAAATTTGAGGAAAAGTTACTTCTTTTTTCTTTTCCTTTTGGCTTTTGGTTTGCTGGGGGCGCAATCGTCGTCATCTCTTTCTTCTATTATTTCTTTTATTCGGTCGAGAGAAGCGATGAAAACCTGCTCTGCTTCTTTATCCACTCTAAAAAACACATCAACTTTGTCCTCTTTACGCCCTTCTCTGATGGCGAGTACGAGGTAATCGAGCTTTTCTTCATCCAGCTTCTCTGTGATGTCATATATAAAATCTAGGCTTGGCATGCAGGTATTATACCTACATTACACTTTTATTTAAAAATCTATCTGGTACTTAAGTTTATCCCAAACTTTTATGTTGAGTTCAAGGTCGACAAGTGCATCGTGGAGATTCGCGTAGTCATGTTCTATACTGTTTGACTTCCCTAAAGCTCCCAAACTTGTTCTGATCCCCTTTTTCCTTATGCTTATCATTTTCATTTGAAAGTCTAACAAGCTGCATTCATTATTTTTATATCTGTGGTCTAATGCCACCGATTTAGCCATCGCGAAAGTGTCTAACGTTTTATGAGGCAAATCATCGTAGTTTTTTCCGTGTTTTTTGTACCAATTCCTCAATAAATAAATATCAAACCCGAGAAAATTATGACCAACTAAGTAATCGCACTTTTCCACCAAGTTGTAAATTATCTGAAAAGCCTCTTCTTCGGGTCTGCATGCTTTTTTAAACTTGGAGTCCGAGTATTTTGTTATTCTTTTAGCCTCTTTACTTATTTTTAAATCGGTATCCCACTTGAGGTATAAATCCTGCCTTCCTCTTTCTTGGTTTTTAATGCGCCCTTTATCATCCTCTACAGTTTCAACTAGGATGGTGGCAACCTGCCAAGGGAGGTTGAACTTGTCGCTTAAACAGACGTTGAAAGTCTCAAAGTCCATAAAAAGAAATTTTTTCTTTTGAAATCTTATTAAGTGATTATCCACGTTCTAAATAATTTATAGCTTTTTGCAAAATTTGAATGTTGTCGTCAAAGGTACCAATTCCCCTGTTGCATTTATGGCAAAGCCACCCCCTAAAGGTGTTTGTCTCGTGGCAGTGGTCGATAGCCCATGCGCTTGCCGTTTCACTGCCTTCGCCTTTGCATTCTTTTTCGATTCTGTCACATATGGGACACTGGTAATTTTTAGGCGCATATCCATATTTATCTTTTAATTCTTTCCTTTCCCTGTTTAATTTTCTAGTACACTCCTTGCACTCTGTCCTAAGATAATTCTCTCCGCCTCTTTTGGGGAAGCATTTTTCAGGTAAAAATTTTAAGCATTTTATGCATTGCTTGTCTCCTTTTTCGGTTATTTCTGTTTCAAAAAAACAGAAAGTCGTTTGTTCAGCCATTTAGCGCCTCTAAATAGCTTTCGTAACAAAATTCAGAAGAACACATACCGTCAAAATTAGGTTTTTCTACAGTAGTGCGCCCATTAATACAACGGAATGTTAGATACGCCGAGAAATCTTTTTTGTGCTTATAGTAAATGCTTTTTGTTTTTACTATCTCGTATTTACCAGAGCAAAAATCAGATACCCTTGCTTGCATATCTTTATCAAGGAGGACATCGTTGTCCTCCGAGAAGAATACTGGGTCAGTAAATGAAAAGTCGGGGACACATTGTGAATCCGTATATTTATTATTGTACAGAAACGAATCGTAAAAGGGAATCACAAGCAGCAAGTCGTTGCTCCACAGAAGTTTAAGCTGCTCAAAATCAATCCGTGGTTCGTAATAAAAGCCCTCTTGAGCGGCAAAAGTATAAATCTTTATTAGTTGCTTATACCCCTTGGCATTCTTAGCAAAAATTATGTTTTTGTAAGAGTTTCGCCTGCCTTCTTCGCTTTTGTTCCTGCTATCGGGGCAGAAGGTTAAACGAAGCCCAAAAATAAGTTTTATTTCAAGTGCTTCCGCGTTGGTAAAAGCTTCTAAAAAGCCCGCCATGTTGTCGTCCACAAGGTAAGCCTCTTTTATTCCTGCGTCATCACAGATGTCAAAAACCGAATCAGAACTTTCGTCCTCCTTGACTTCTTTGGGCATCTTGAGAGTTAAAATTGACCGCCCAAGACTGTAATGGCTTTTAAAAATGGGAGTTATTTCCTCCATGAAAATTTAAGTATACGGCACTTAGGCAAACATGTCAAGAATATTGTCTTGAGACATTCCCTTGTGTCGCGGACACCCGTCATAGCTTCTTTTTTCTATTTTTTCGCCCTTTTTGAGAGTTTTTTGGAGATCTTTTTTCTTTAAGGCTTTCCCTGTCTCTTCCCCTTTTTTATTCACGGTAACAAAATAATCGTAAGGATCAATATAAGGACACCTCCACTTGCCTATTTTACACAGCCACGAATCTTTCTTTTTGTCGGCAGCGTAATTTGTTGTGGCTGTTTCTTCGGTGAAGTTATTTATTACCCCAAAGGCATGAGACAAGTAGTATTCGAGGCCGCTGAGTTGAGCGTCTGTAAACTGGAGTTGCTGACGGGGCTGCTTGGGAAAACGCAAAAACTGAAATTCGACAGTCGGCTTGTACCCTTTCCATTCTTTCTTGGAAGCGAGCGTGTAAACCATCGCCTGAATGTTGGAGTGAAGCTCTTCTCCGCGAAATTTATATTTACTGCTTTTGTAATCTACGATTTTTATTTGTTTGTTTTTCTTGTAAACTATAGGTTTATCAATGAATCCCCTTATCTTATAAGGAGGGTTTTTGTTCTCAAGCAGGAATTCGTGCTCTGGTTTGTCCACCTTCCCTCCGGCCCCAAAAAAATCGCAACGTAACCCAACTAATATCATCTTGTTTACAAGAGTTGTGTTCTCTTCGTTAGTCATCGGTAGGTCGAAGCTCTTTTCCATTTGGATTAAATGCTTCATTACCAAACGGTGAACAGCGGCGCTTCCTCTGATATGGTCTCCCTTTGTTATTAGGGTAAAATGCTTCTTGTGCTTCTTTTTGACTAGCATTTCAAAGACCAAATGGCATACGGTTCCCCGAAGCGCCCCTTCGTTTTGTTTTTGGGGCAGTCTGAGATGATAGTTGCACCAGTAAGACCAAGAGCAGGTCTCGAGAGTTTTTAGTCTGGATGCGGAAAGAACTCTTTCCTTCACTTCTTTATTTGGCTTTTCCATTTTAGTATTTCTTCTCGGGACATGCTTCCAAAATCGTTTTTTGGAGGCAGTTTGATTTCAAGCTGCTGCTCATCGAATTGACGAAGGAGATTATTTCGCGCTTTATTCGCCGCCCTGTTCCCCGCGTAATTTTCATCATTATTAAATGAGATGTATATTTTCTTCGGGTCTATCACCATTAGGATTTGTTTTATTTTTGAGGTGATCGACAAACCAAAAGTTACTATTGTATTTTTAACCCCCGCTTCCCAAAGAGATAGCATATCCCCTATACTCTCCACTAGAAATACCTCTTTCTCCGCCTGCAAATATTTTAAATTATACTTTAGGGGATAGCCCCATAAACGTTTTTCTCCAATGAGTTTCCATTTTAGCTGTTGTTTATTTGTGATATCTCTTCCGGCGACCCCCAAAAGCCTACCTCCCCTGTCGAAGATAGGGAAAACATGACGGTCTTTCATTTTTCCCGAACGCATTATACCGCTTTCGAAAAATTCCAATGTGGGAGGGGAGATTCCTCGGTCTTTCCAGTAGGAGTGGTCGGAGATGATTTGTTTTAAATTATCTTTATTTAAAATTAATGGAGCTTTGAGTTTCTCTTTCTCCGGTTTTGGGATTCGGAGTTGAAAGTTGTTCGAAATATAACTTTTAGCTTCGTTTAAATCTTTTAGCTTGAGCGTTATTTGGACTAACTCTTCCAAGTTTCCAAACCTATTCTCTTTGAAGTCCACCCATCTTCCGGTATCTTTTTTAATGCATAGCACGTTATTACTGCTGGACTCTCTGTACAAGGGCTTTGTCCGATACTCCCTTCCGCTGTCAAAGAGGGTATACCCTATGTTCGTTAGTATATCTTTTACCTCATGCATTAGTGCTTAAAAATCCGAATTCTTCAGTTGTGTTGTCTGTATTTTGGATGTCGAAGGATTGTTGCCCGTGTGTAATAATGTCTTGAAGAGTGCCTTCTTCTTGAACCTTAAAATTTTCCACCCTGAAATTAAGAAAGTTGTTCACTAGCCTCTCGCTGTCACTTTCCCGCCCATTAACACTTTCCACTACCCTTCTTCTTATTAAGTCTTGGTGCCCGGCTGCGTCACGCCCTTGAAAGCGGGTTTTAAGGGGGATCAGTTTATGAGTTCCAAACCTGTCGCCGTCTAAAGCTATTTCGTCCGTAGTCTTGCGCCTAAAGATAGCGACAAAAGTTGCAAACCACTGCAGCCTGTCAGAAAGCGATATCGCCGAGCTATCATCAACCAGACTGCCTGAGTTTCTATTAAAGCTTTCTCCAGAGCGATTCATTTGCATAGCCGTCACGAGAGGCGCGTCTATTTCTTCCGCTATTCTTTTTAATTTATCTATTTTTTCGCCAATAGCTTGGTGCTCCGCCCAATTTTTATCCACTCTTTCTCCCGTCAGCTTTATGTAATCATAAGCCACAACGCATTTATTTCCTCTTCCAACATACTTCAAGTGCCAGCGTCTAATCATGGCACATATTTCGTCAGTCGTTTTATTTCGAACGTGATAATGATAGTACTTGTGTTTCTTTAGTTCTTGGAAATACCCCCTGACTTTTTCTGTCATCTTTTCGTTCGACCTCCATTTTCCAGTTTCAAGAAACCATAAGGGGACGTCTGTTTTAGCTGCCGCCATTCTAAATTGGATTTCTTCCGTAGTCATTTCCGTGTCGAGTACCAACACGGGAACATCATTTTTTATAGCTGTTCCCAGACAAAGTTCGTTAATGAAGGTTGTCTTGCCTTGCGCGGGTCTTGATACTATCGCGTAAATATTTCCTCCCCTGAGGCCTCCATATAGTCGATTGAATTCACCATATGATGTTGAAAGGCCCGTGTCATCCGAAGGACTGTTTCCCCTTTCTTCAATCTTAAACTCTAGATCATCAAAAACGTTTTGTGGGTCATCGTCGAAAGAGTAACTTGAAATTTTTTCGCTATAGATTGAGTCGGCGGAAGCTATGATTGAATCGAGATCTTCGTTGGACGCGTTTGTTACGTGCTGCTTTATTCGATCAGCTGTTTCGCTTATCTCTCTCCTGACCCGAACCTTGACTAACTCTTTACAAGAATCAATGACGGCCCCACGGGTAATAGGGGTATAACTTAAAGTGTTAATGTAGTCATATATGTCTATGTCATCTTTTGAAGAAATCCCTAGGTTGGATATCTTTGTTGCCAAGAGAACCTTGTCTATTTTTTCGTTATTTAAAACGGCTTCCCTGAGGATGCAGTAAACTGTCTGGTGGACATCATTATAGAAGTCTGCCGCACTAACAAAAGAGTCTATCTCCGGTAATACGTCAGGATGTTTAAGGAGCCCCCCTAGGACATGGCCCTCGACCTGATTAGAATATATGGGCATCTATATTATTTATATACCCGATCTACTTTAAAGAAATAGTCAAAAAGAGTGTCGGGGGCTTGAAGCCCTCCGATTGCTGTATAAACAGCTACGCCCTCCTTCGCGCCCGCATAAATTCCGCGGTGCACGGTGGATTTAGAACCCATCATCCTGCTTAACTGCTCAAAACCGTGTTCTAAACTGGACTGAGGTATCTTATCGAGAGAATCCTTGTCACCAATGATAACGCACGCAGCTACATTTCCAGTAGCGGCGTCTATTCCCGCTAAGATGTTTTTGCGTAAGTTGTCCCTCACCGCATAGGAAATACCTGTATCGGTATAGTCCTTCACAGGCGTTGCTCCAAACATAATTATCCCAGAAGAGAAAATGGTATCAAGATCGGCCTTGTCGAAAGTGGTGTAAGCCGACTCCTTCGCCGAAATCTTATTAAAGAGGTGGAAGATGGAGCAGACGCTGTTGTTTGCCGTGCCCCAAAACTGGTTAACGCTCAGCTTGGGGTAAAGTTGCTTAATTTTTTCATTGTCCAAGATAACCAGCGGGGAAACTACTCCAGCTTTTTGAAGCTCAAGCGTCCTAAGAACCGTGCCCTTGGCATTATCCTGAACCTTTATCCCCTCTCCCCTTGTTGGGAGAGCCAGAATACAGCCAATTTTTGCATCTGTGTCTTTCTTTTCTTTACCCAATGATTGACTAAGGTCGTGGCATATATCTATAACTCTAGCGACACCTCCGGCTCCAGTGCCTCCTCCTGCTCCAGCACAAACCAAAACTCTTTCGTATCCATTCCCAAAAGTCTTCTTGAGAAAGTCTAAAATGTCCTCATATCTTGTTCGAAAGACTTCATCAGCCGTATCTGGGTTTTTTCCTGCCCCTCCGTCTCCAACGAGGAGTTTGTTTTCTTCGGGAATTTTAATTAGGGATAAATCTTGCTGGGCAGTGTTGATAATTCCTACCCTTCTGTAACCCAAGTTCCAAAAAGACTCCGCAAGTCGCGAGCCCCCTTGCCCGACCCCCACTATAGCAAAATTAAAAGCGGCATCATTAAACTCATCTTTGACCCCGTCCTCCAAGGGTTCGTCGTCTGGAAGTGGAATGTCTGGAAGGTCTATTCCCAAATTAGTTACTTCAGTGGGTGTTACCTCAGACGTTGCGTCGCTCATCGGTATTGATGCGCCGGTTGGAGGCGTAATAGCTTCTCCCGCCACGAGGGAAGGAGGGGCTTCGGCTGGTTTATTTTCTGGATAATATTCGTGGATAGGTGTATCACTCATTTTCGTCTAGTCCTTCTTCTTCTTCTTCGTGCTCTTCTTCGAAAACATTATTTATGTTTTCATTAAAACTTTTAGCGTTCACGCCCTCCATCGCATCCGCCCAGTGACTTACTAAATATTGCAATGACATGGCGTTTCTTTCATCCTCCACCTTGGAGTAAACTCGAGGGTTGCCATCCTCGTCGAAATTAAACAACATGAAACCCCCGCAGGACCACTCGCTGATCTGGTCTAGAATGATGTCGGGTATTCTGTGCGTTTCGCTAATTTTCATACAACTTATTACACTATTTTACACACTCACCGAAAACTTCTCCAAAATGTATTCTGGAGATAGGGATGCTAAATCTTCTTGGGTTATTTCTAAAATTTTAAAATTATTATTTTCTAGCCATACCATCTTGTGGTGATCTCTTTTGATGGATTTTAGATAGTTTGCTCTGGAGTTACCGTGAAAAAACTTGTTAAACGACTCGTGCTGAGGACCTTGCGCCTCCACTGCAATTCTTTTGGTCATATTTATCATGTCCACCTTCATTCTCGTCCCATAAACCGGAAACTCTTCGTAACAGATATGTTTTCTCCAAAATGTTTTAAAAAACTGTTTGACTTCAAATTGGAAATTTGAGCGACATGCTCCCTCCCAATCGATTCTGTATTTATGGACACTTTTGTATCTAAGTTTTCCTCTAACATCATATAGTTTCACTTTATTTTTTTTACATAAAAAGCATCTCCCCACGTATCTCCATCCCAACTTGTAATGTCTCTTACAAAACCATACTCGCCCAAAAAAGAATCTAACTCTTCTATCTGCACACAGCTCTTATAAAGCTCGGCGCGGTTTACTTCTGTAATGATATAGTTTATTTTCTCAAGGGTTTTTGCGGCCCCCTTGAAAACTTCCAGCTCGTACCCTTGAACGTCGATATTAATAAAGTCGTACCTTTTGGAAGGCCCCAAATAACTATCAAGGGTATCCATTCCTACCAACTCTTTCTTTTCAAAAGTGATGTGAGGGTACTGGGTAGAATGTAAGGCTGGCTCCAATACTGAGCTTGACATACCTTGGTTTACTTCTTCGACAAACATTTCTACTTCCTTTTTTGTTTTCCCTAAAGCTATATTCTCAAAGATTATTTGAAAGTCAGAAGAGTGGTTAATCTGGGAAACGTTAAATTTAAGTTGTCTAAAATTTTTGGAAAGAGGCTCAAAAAGAAGAATGTTTTTTATCCCTGCGTTAACATACTGATTGACTTCTTGCCCGTAATGAGCTCCTATGTGGATGATTCCTTCACTTTTGATGTCGTAATCGTTTAAAATATTTTTAAAGTTTAATGACATTATATCTCCAGCGCTTTTTTGAATTTGTTGAAAAGATAATCTCGAACTTTATGCGTTTCCTCTAGATATTTGCGGAAATTATCTAGTCCTTGGTGCTTACTCTCCATTTCCACACCTGCTTTTTTGAGTTCTTTGATTAGGGGGTCTCCCACAATGATCCAAGCCCCTTTGGTTGTCGCCATATCCCATTGTAGAAGCATACCTATGATTTCGTACTCTATCCAAATACTCCTGCCTCCGGTGCGCCCATACTTAATTGGATAACGAACCTCTGCGCCTGTTCTTTCATTAGCTGATTTGCGAAACACTACCTTACACCAATGTCCGTCCGGCTTCTTTTCTTTAGGCGGAATCGTATCTCCTCCCCATCGGGGTTGAAATTCCAAAATCCAATCAGAGTAATGAAGTAACGCGTTGCCTCCGGAAGCATTAGTTAATTTCGGATCAGTTCTTTCATACTGGTTCACGCTAACTTTACTCCTTACCTGTGAGATCATGAAACAGATGTGACCTTTCGTGGAAAGCCCCAAAGCCATCTTCTTCAAGAAATTGGAGCTTAAAACAGACCCTCCGGCAACCTTGTCAGAATCCTCAAAAGAACGATCCATGTCTTTCTTGGGAACCATCGCGTCCATAGAGTCTATAATGAAAAAATATTTGCAGTCAGTTGGGTTGTTCGTTATCAAGTCCCTCATCAACTGAAGAACACTCTCAAAAATATTACTTTTATAAACAAACCATTTACTGGGAGAAGTGTCGAGCCCAGAACGTGCGATCATATTCGATGAAAGCCTTCCTTCTGACTTGATATAAACTGCCATAGAATTTTCTACCGTGGTTTGAAAGTTACGGGCAAAAGCGAGAGCGCAGGAAGTTTTCCCTCCTTCCGCTACCCCCGAAGCTCGAATGATGGAGGGACGGATACCCCCTGACATTTCAATATCTAGCAACAGGCTTCCGCTAGAGACCGTGTACTCGGGGGTTTCCTCGAAGTTATAATGATCCTCCTTGTTGTCTTTGAGGTAGCTCTGTATTTGCTGTACAGGACTAAGCGCTTCAGTTGTTTTCTTTTTTACTGCCATATTTTAGGAAATCTCTAATATTGGTGGATTTTTTCGACATCACCTTGTCGTTGCCGAATTTGGCGTCCGGTACATTATGTCGGATAGGGGGTGCCAAGTCAAGACTAAATTTAGCGTACTCTATTTTGAGGTAAGCTAGACCTTGGGGGGCGACATACCAAGTTAAGCT
>Ga0080013_1003693_pt1 | contig 15772 bp, 14 predicted proteins | sample ETNvirenome_6_85_FD_69236 | JGI IMG/M metagenome (GOLD analysis project Ga0080013, IMG submission 69236) | Marine viral communities from the Pacific Ocean - ETNP_6_85 (SPADES assembly) (version 2) | ecosystem: Environmental > Aquatic > Marine > Oceanic | place: Pacific Ocean | collected 2013-06-19
CCTACGCGATCAGAATCTAACCTACTTTGGACACCTATTATACGCATGGAATATAGCTATGAGATTATTTCTTTTATCCTTGACTGCTGTGGTACATGGCGTATTACCCTCTATCTGGGTCCGATCCGTTTCTGGTAAGGTGCGTGAGATGCACTCAGACCTCTCCTAATGCCCGCCATGAAGGTTAAAGGGGGTTGGCGCTGGGGTAAGACGGGTAAGGTCTATAAGACACGTCAGGAGGCCATACAGCAAGGCATAGCCATAAGAATGAACCAGAAGAAGAATAGGAAAGTATAATGGCAGATGTACTAACTAAAGAAGAAGACCTGATACAGCAAATGCTTGATAGGCTGCGTTACGCAGGTGCAGTAGATGAGCCTGGGTACTTGGGTGGTGCCAGAACCACTTATAATCCTTTTGCTGGTTTAGGTGCTGCTACTGCTAATGTGAATGCACCATCTCCTTATGCTCAGAGAGCATTAGATATACAGGCTGAGATGGCAGCTGCTGGTAATGCTACTTGGCATGGGAACCAAAGTAAGGTTCCAGTACGTTCTGTATTCTCTAACCCTACTGGTCAGGTTGGTACTAATCTGGATACACCATTTAGGAATCCTGTAAGTACGGTACAACATAGAGCAAATCCGAATGCTAGTATATACGAGAGCAGGTTAAACCTACCTGTGAGTAAGCAGACTTATGCTACTGGGCATACAGTAATACCAGCAGATAAGACTGCTGGAATCCGTTATGGTAGTGTGCAGCAGTTCGATCCAACATTAACAAGCATTGATAACCCGGCTGTCCAAAATCAAATCATGGATGCAAGGTTAGAAGGAGAGAATATATCTCTTAGTGAGGCAGAGAAAAGGGCTGGTGTAGCACCTACAAAAAGGAATGTTAGTGAGATAGCAGCTGCATCAGAGACACCAGAAGATGTTGAGCGAAGACTAGCCAAAGAGAAAACACAAGCATTATCAACTAGGAAAGGGACTGGTCTTGTAAAGAGTTTGGGTCCAGTCTTAGGCACAGGCCTTGCAGTAGCATTGGCACCAGACGAAGCATGGGCATTAGACAAACCTGCATTAGACTACTGGAGTGGTGCAGCAACTGGTTTAGATTTTGGTAAGTTTAGGGAAGACTACAGTGCTGCACTTTCTGATGATGCTAAGCAACAGTGGCAGGATTCAATGGATTTTTATGGCGGGTTAGCTGGTGATGCCAGTCAGTTGGTTAGCGATGTTTTAGGAACACCGGCCGTACAACCCGGCGAACCAGATTATGGAATGGGTGGTGGTGGTATGCCGTTTGAAGGTGCGCGGTTAGATACTAGAGCAGGACGTGACCTTCCACAAGGTTATAATATACCAGAACAGCAAGCACTAGCTGCTGCTTCAGCATACCCATCTATGCGTAACGTATACACTGATCCTACAGCTATGGCTTATGAGGGTACTACGCCACCTGGCGAAGAGTTTGGTTCCTCTTATGCTGGGCCGAATACTATGAACGCACAGACAGACTACGACAGAGTTAAGGCTATGTTTGGTAGTCCTGTAGACTTCACTAAGATAGCTATGAGTGACGAGATTGGTACAGGTCAGAGAGCATTTAATGATCCTATGGGATACCCAACATCAGATAGCTATGGCGTATCTCAGGGTTATGGTGATTTCTCTCCAATGATGGGAATGCTTACTGATATGGTTTCAGCTGAAGACCCAACTGACTTATCCACTGTGACAGATGATCCTAACAGGGCTTATGTTAGTGGCGATGAATTTCAGGAAAGGATGCCAGCAAGGGAGATGGGTCCACAAGAGATCGCACAGTTTACGCAACCTTATTATGAAAATATTGCGTTAGATGTGCCTGACAGCAGGTTTGATGTAACTGTTCCTGACCCAATAAGTCTGGGCAAGAGTTACGGTGCGGTTCCTACAGGGTATGATGCTAGGTCTTGGGATGATAGATTCCCAACAATAGCACCCGACTTCTCCTCTGGAGATTTTGATCTGGGAAGTATAGAAGCACTCAAGGCTGCACCATTTGGACAGATTCAACCAGTTAGCTACTATGATACGTACGCTGCTGCACCTACTGTTGAGGATTTTACGGCAGCTGTCCAAATTCCTAATGTTCTTAGTGCTGCGTTTGGTCAAGATAAAACTATAGCTAACACAGGTTTGATAAATGCTTTAGCAGCCAGAGATTTTTTCGATAGCCCTTTAGGTGAGCAAAAAGGACACTTGAAGGGCACTACCTTTGGTCCGTCTTTAGAGCAGATGGATATTATGTCGGCACAGGATTGGATAGAGAATATAAATAACGTAAGGCCGAGTAATTTGGATGTTCAATATACTGGTGGTGTACCGACAAAGGCTGTGATAGATGAGGAGTATTTTAGTCCTTTTGATCTACAAACAACAATAAATCCAACGGTACCATCTGTAGGTGCTGGTTATTCTACGGTGACTCACCCAGCTATGCAGAATGTAGACTATAGTGCAGCCTTAGCAAGCCCAGATATCTCAGCACAAGCTATGATAGATGACTATACAGCAGCGCGTATAGAAGAGGATATGTCAAGTTATCCACAGTTTGCTTCTACTCAAGAGACTGTACAACTACCAGCAGCCCCAGTATCTGCACCAGTATCTGCACCGATGGCACCGAGACAACAGGCTATGCCAGCAGCAGTTACTCCTGCACCAGCCCCAGTACCAACTGTAACTCCACCAGCACCTCAACCTTCAGGACCATCTGCTGCCGAGATTGAACGTCAGAGACAGGATGCTATAAATGCACGACTGGCACAGGAAGCATCAGCCAGACAGCAACAGCAAGCACAGCAGGACATGGTAAGACGGGCTAATAGAATAATGAGGAGCAAGGACTACATGGATGCTGGCATTGGTGGCTTAACGGGAGCGCAGTTAGATGTTCTTGCAGCAGCGAACATAGATACCTTTGGTTCTTCTGGTGGGGTGAGGAACACTAGGGGTGAGGTAGGTATGGATGAAACTGGTTATACAGATACTTCAGGTTACGGTGTTGGATAATGACCGTACTACAAGATAAATTCATTGAACATTATGTACTGACTGGCAATGCCACGCAGTCAGCTATCCATGCGGGTTATTCTGAAAAGACAGCCAAGGTTAAAGGCTCACAACTAAAGGCGCAGTTTAAAAATGAAATACATGAAGCAACTCAGAAACTACTTGCAGACAAAGTTCCAGCAGGTCTTAGATGGCTTAGTGAACTGGCTGAATCAGCTGAGTCGGAATCGGTTAGGCTCGGTGCTGTCAAAGATCTCCTTGACAGGGCTGGACTCAAACCCATCGAAAGAATCGAAACAACAACCATAGAGTCAATGTCGAAAGAGGAAATAGAAAGGGAACTAGATGCCCTCCTCAAGCACTAGAGCAGTAGAACTCCTACGGGAGTTAAGGCAACGGGAGCGGTTCAACAGGATTAATTCCTATGATCCCTACCCTTACCAACTGAAGTTTCACAAGACAGGCGCAGAATCCAATCAGCGACTGTTAATGGCTGCTAACCGTATAGGAAAATCCTACTGCGGTAGTATGGAACTTTCTTATCACTTGACGGGGTTGTACCCAGAGTGGTGGAAAGGACGGGTATACCACCAACCCATCGTAGCATGGGCAGGTGGAGTCTCCAACGAAACCACAAGAGACATTGTACAATATGAGTTATTGGGTTCTCCTGATGATCCAGAGGCATTCGGATCGGGTACTGTTCCAAAAAATTATATAATAAAGACAGAACGTAAACCCGGTGTACCTAATGCTAAATCTGTTGCTCTTATAAAGCATGTCAGCGGTGGGAACTCCTCTTTATTCTTCAAAGCCTATGAGATGGGTGTAGAGAAATGGCAAGGACGCAGCGTAGACTGTATCTGGTTAGACGAAGAACCTAGCCGAGACATCTACTCACAGGCTGTTACCCGCACTCTGGACCGTAGAGGCATGGTATACATGACCTTTACACCAGAAGCAGGGATGACAGAAACAGTTGCATCCTTTATGAACAACCTACAACCAGGTCAGGCGTTGGTAAATGCTACCTGGGATGACGCATCTGAGACAGTAATGTCGCAAAAAGGACAGAAAGGACATCTTAATGAGGATGTCATGCAGCAGATTCTGTCCAGTTATAGTCCTCACGAAAGGGAAATGAGACGATATGGCAGACCATCTATTGGTTCTGGCCTTATATTCCCTGTAAATGAAGAGAAACTAATGATTGATCCTATACATATAGAGGATCATTGGCCTAGAATAGCTGCAATAGACTTCGGATGGGACCATCCTACGGCAGTTGTGTGGTGTGCTGTCGACCTTGACGAGGAAACATTCTATGTCTACGATTGTTACAGGATGTCTAAGGCATCACCATCGGTTCATTCCCAGACTATACGGACTCGGCCCCACTTTATCCCCATTGCTTATCCCCATGATGGCAATAGACGAGACTCTATGGGCAATCCTGGTCTTGCTGACCAGTACCGTAATCTGGGTTGTAACCTAAGACTGGATCACTTCACTAACCCACCCGCTTTAGGGGAGAATAAGGGTGGTAATAGTATAGAAGAAGGGCTTATGGCTATGATTCAGAGCATGGAAAATGGTAAATTTAAGGTGTTTTCTACGCTCCCAGACTGGTTTGAGGAGTTTAGGATGTACCACAGAAAAGGTGGAAAAGTGGTTGCAATCCGTGATGATCTCATGTCTGCGACACGATATGCCTTCCAATCACAGAGATTTGCTGTGTCTGGCGCAGACCCGACATGGACAAAGGACATAGAATACAGAAATTATGGCATCATCTAAAAAAATATCAGACGAAGAACTAATCCAGAGAGTCAATAATGAGATATCTGACGCTCTTGGGTACAACGATACCATTGATAAGCAGCGTGAAACAGCGATGGAATACTACTATGGTATGCCGTTGGGTAACGAGGTTGATGGTAGAAGCCAGTATGTAGACTCTTCAGTCATGGATACCATTGAATGGATCAAGCCTTCTCTGATGAGAGTGTTTGCCAGTGGTGACGAGATGGTTACGTTCAATCCTGTAGGTCCAGAGGATGTGGAGTCTGCTCAACAGGCTACGGATTATGTAAATTTTATTTTTACCAAGGATAATCCCGGTTGGGAAATACTGTACACCTGGTTCACAGATGCTCTTCTTCAAAAGAATGGTATTGTCAAATGCTACTGGGATGAGTACGAGGATTGGAACAGGGAAGAGTATAACGGTCTTGATGAACAGGAGTTTAATGTACTCCTGCTTAACCCTGGTGTTGAGGTTTTAGAGCATACAGCTTACAGCGATGACTATGGTGCGAAACATGATGTGGTTATTACGAGAAAGGCTTATGTGGGTAAGGTTAAAGTAGAGAATGTACCACCAGAAGAATTCCTGATTTCCAGAGAAGCCAAGACGATAGAGGATGCACGCTTTACTTGTCATAGAGTATTAAAGACTTTATCTGAGTTGAGGCTTATGTATCCCGATAAAGACCTTGATCCTAAAGATTTAGGCAGCGGTGAAGATAACTATCTTTTCCAGAGTGATCTGGCACGATTTGATTTCGATAACTCCAGAGGACTACCCTGGGGTGACGGTAATATAATGTCCGAGGATGAGTCGTTAAGAACTTACTGGCTGCACGAATCATTTATGAAGATTGATTATGATGGTGATGGTATTGCAGAACTCCGTAAGGTATGTTCGGTTGGTCAGGAAGTCCTAGCTAATGAAGAGATAGATAGCATCCCATTCATAAGCATCACACCTATAAAGATTCCGCATAAGTTCTTTGGTCTATCCATTGCTGACCTTGTTCTCGATATTCAAAAGATAAAGAGCGTCCTGATGCGTAACCTCATGGACAACATGTACAACCAGAACTTTGGTCGGTACGCAGTCCTTGAAGGTCAAGCTAACCTGGATGATCTCCTTACACAAAGACCAGGCGGTGTAGTTAGAGTTAAGTCACCCAATGCTATCATGCCTCTGGCAACCCCACAGTTAGAGCAATCATCCTTCTCAATGCTCGACTATCTTGACAAACTGAGAGAGTCAAGGAGTGGTGTGAACAAGTTCAGTCAGGGCTTGAATGAGGATGCTTTAACATCACACACTACAGCTACCGCTGTGTCTGCAACAATGACAGCAGCGCAGTCAAGAGTAGAGTTGATTGCGAGATGCTTTGCGGAGACTGGTGTTAAAGACTTAATGAGAAATATCTACGAACTCGTTATGAAGAATCAGGATCACCAGAGAGTTGTGATGCTGAGAAACAAATGGGTTCCTGTCCGCCCCGATATGTGGCGTGATAAAATGGACTGTACTGTTTCCGTAGGTATAGGAAATGGTAATAGAGATCAACAACTTATGCACCTCACGACAATGTTATCGTTTGCCGGAGATGCCATGAGAGGTGGGTTAAAGATCGTTAATGAGAAGAACATGTACAACATGGGAGCAGCCCTTGTTAAGAATATGGGTTTCCAGAATGTTGATGATTTTCTCACCGATCCAGAATCAGTACCACCAGAGCCTGATCCACGCGAACAGATGGAGCAGGCAGAACTACAACTGAAACAGAAAGAAATAGAAATAAAAGCTGCTCATATACAAGTCGAACAAATGAAAATCCAACAGAAAGCTGCCGAAGCACAGGTTGACGCGCAACTCAAAGTTGCAGAGTTAAAACTGGAAGCCGACCAAGGCAGAGGTGTAGCACTTGGATAAAGAACAAAGAGAAGCAAAAGCAAAAAATTTACTTTCTGACGAACTATTTAACGAAGCGTTTGATACGCTTTCAAAAGATATTATGGATGCCTGGGATCATACAGGAATCCACGATACCGAAGCCAGGGAAAATCTCTGGTTATCCCTACGACTCCTCGAACGGATACGCCTTCATCTAACCAGTATTATTGAAACTGGAGAGATGGCGAAGAAACTTGAGGAATATCAACTATAGGAGTAAGACATGGCGGACACTCAAACGAATCCCCAAGAAGTAGCACTAACCCCCGATCTTGATCCCAGCAGTATGGCTGCTGCTCAAGATGCAATCCTTGGATTACTAGACTCGAAAGAACAACCTGACCAAGAGGAGCAACCGTCTGAAGAAACTGAAGACGTAGAGGTATCTGATGAAGCAACCGAAGAAGCTGAAGAAGTCGAAGAAGAAGAATCGGAAGTTGCTGATGATGATGACTCTGAAGAATCCGAGGAAGAAGAAGTTGAAGATGAGGACGAAACGGAATCCACGGTCTATACTGTAAAGGTAAACGGACAAGATGTGGAAGTCTCCGAAGACGAACTCATTAAAGGCTATTCTCGCCAACAGGATTATACTCAAAAAACACAGCAACTAGCTGAATACAAGAAGCAGATGGATGCTGCTGCCGGACAGATGCAGCAAGAAATCGCTCAGACTCAGCAAATGCGTGCTCAATACGTTGACGCTTTATCTACATCTATTGATGCTAACTATGCTCACCTCCAGCAGTTTGCTAATATTGACTGGGAACGGCTTAAAACTGAAAACCGCGAAGAGTACCTAACTAAGCGTGACGATTATCGTCAGGCCCAGGAAGGTATCGAGCAGTTGAAGGCACAAGCTGGTCAGGCTCAACAGCAGCAACAGCAGGAGATGCAGGTACAACACCAACAGATGTTACAGGAAGAACATTCTAAAATGGTAAGTATATTACCAGAATGGAATGATCCTAATACACAGAGAGCGATAGCAAAATCTCTTTCAGAGTTTGCCTTATCTAAAGGTTATACTCAGGAAGAACTGTCGCAGTTGGTGGATCACCGCTCTATCCTTGTTCTTATGCAAGCAAAGGCTTATGAAGACATGACTCGTAAACAGCATGAGGTTCGTGCTAAGAAGGTCAAGAATAAGCCTAATGTTGTAAAGACTAAGGCCAAGAGAGCGAAAGGTGAAGCTAGTGCAAGCAAACGTAAAGAGAAAATGAAACGTCTCCAGACTACAGGCCACGTCGATGACGCAGCTTCGTTACTGGAAGATTTATTTAAATCTCAATAAAGGAGATAAATCATGGCTATTGCCACAAATACGTCACTGACTTATTCGTCAGTTGCGATAAGAGAAGATTTATCTGACGTGATTTATAATATCGCTCCTATGGATACGCCCTTTCTATCCGGCTGCGCTAAAATGAGTGCTGATAACACAAAGTTTGAGTGGCAAACGGATACCATAACAGCAGGTTCTGCTAATCGCCAGTTGGAAGGCGATGACTCACCTTCTGCTACGGCAAGAGTGCTTCCTACGCGACTTGATAATTACACCCAGATAAGTCGTTACATTGCCCAGACTTCAGGAACCGACGATGCAGTCGATTACGCAGGTCATGGCAAACATCAAGCCTATCAGTTAGCTAAACTCGGCAAACGTATGAAGAGAGACATGGAAGTCATGCTCACTCAGAATATCGTTAAAGCTGCTGGTGATGCTACGAATGGTAGGGCAACCGCTGGTGTACCTGCATGGATCAATACCGCTCATGTAGCGGGTGGTGCTAGTGGTTCACCGTCTGCTGGTTCGTTAGGTACTACAGCTATGGTCAATAATACATCGACCGCTGCCTGTACGGAAGCCAACATCAAAGCAACCATTAAGGAATGCTATGATGCTGGTGGACAGCCAGATATTATGTTAGTCCCGTCTGCCGTAAAGCAGACAATCTCTGGACTATCATCTAGTGCTGGTCCTGGCATCCCGGCTCGTAACCCCGTCTCTGGTAAGGGCGGTGCAACAGCTATAGCAGCTGTCGACATTTATGTTTCCGACTTTGGTACGTTTAAAATCGTTCCAGATCGAAACCTATCTGCTGACGGTCCTGGCTCAGTTGCTGCTAATGTTTTCTTCTTGGATATGGATTACTGGGGCGTTGCTTGGCTCAGACCTTTCCAGACTGTCACACTTGCTAAAACAGGTGACTCCGATAAGCAGATGCTTCTCGGTGAGTATGGGCTGGTTTCTAAGAACGAGAAAGCTAGCGGTATTCTGGCATCAGTAAGCTAACAAGGAAGGGGCGGGGAAACTCGCCCCTAACTTCATATGAAAGATAAAGATATTGAAACTGCTGTAAACAGGATGATAATAAAGGAGAAGAAGTCTTCCCCTAAAACATCTAAATCGAAAGAACCAACGGATGCTGCCGGGTGGTTAAGGAAGGCTTATGTTGATGCCGATCCTGCCGATGGCGCACCTAAAGTGGGGAACATGGGTTATGTCTAGGCATATTCTTGATAACGATCCTGTACGCCGTACAGAAATACAGTTTGATTCAAGTGATTCATCGTTTAACTTTAAAACTACACAGAATGCTGATGCTATTCTTGAAGGAAACAAGGCTAAGTACAACGCATATGGAGATAAGTTGTCTCTCGGTAAGAGGGGAGAGTGGCATCATACTGCCTCTATTCCCATTACAGTATGGGAGAAGTGGTTAAAGGATTCAAACGGTGCTGTTGCAAAAGACACTAAACTTTTGGCTGCTTACCTTAATAACCCCGATTACAAGTATTTCAAAGTAGCCCCAACTAACCTATAAGGTAAAAGATATGACTGACATTAGCAATGTTTTTAGACCCCGGACGACCCATACGTTATCTGTAACTACATCCAGTGGCTCAACCGCAACATCTGCATTTGGAGCGCAAACACAGACAGTTATGGTAACTACAACCGCTGCTTGTTTTATTGCCTTTGATCCAGATCGTCCTGCCACGACATCCTCAACTTATATCGCAGCTGGAACACCTTACTTGTTTCAAGTAGAAGGAGGCAATATGTGTTCAGCGATTACAGGGACAAGCACAGCGACTTGTTACATTACTGAACTGACTAGATGAGACAAGTTGCTATTGTGGGCTTATCTAGTTCTACCCACGATGACGCTCCATACGAAGACCCTAACTGGGAGTTATGGGGATTGCCTTGGGATGAGGATCGGTGGCCTTACTTTGACAGGTACTTTGAAATCCATCCGCTTGAACTTCTACGAAAACCAGAGGCGAGGCGGAGGCTGGGTTACGAGGACCGACTGAAAACGCTGGACGCTCCACTGTATATGCAGACTACCTACGATGACATACCCAATGCAATAAGATATCCTATTGAACGGGTAGTGGAACAGCTTGGTCTGGATTATTTTAACTCATCCATATCCTATCTTATGGGTCTGGCAATAGCTGAAGGAGCAAGGAAGATTGGCATCTGGGGAGTAGACATGGCTGATATCGAACCTACTCCTGGCGACCCATCTTATATCTCCGAGTTTGCCTACCAACGACCGAACATGGAATATCTTATCGGGTTTGCCCGTGGCAGAGGAATCGAAGTCTATATCCCACCTGAATCTCCACTAGCAAAGTTTCATGGAGAGGGTATCCCTTTAGGGGTAATGTACCCATCGTATCCCCAGCGTTATGGATACTTAGCTTTACACTAAGAGAGATTAAATGGCTATTTCAACATATAGTGAACTTCAGACTGCTGCTGCCAACTGGTTAGACAGGGATGATCTGACAAATAGGATAACAGAGTTCATAGCTTTGTCGGAAGCGACATTCAACAGAGTGTTGCGTATTCGTGCTATGGAAACTACCGCAGCTGACACTACACCCAGCGGATCAAAGGAAGATGCACTCCCTGCTGGTTATCTCCAGATGCGTGAAATACATCTCACGACTACTCCTGTAGTCTCCCTAGCATACATTACCCCAGAGATAATGTACAGGATAAGGGCTGGCAGTACCAGTGGTAAACCAAACAGTTACACTATAGTTGGTGATAATATACTCTTCGGTCCGACACCAGACAGTGCGTATGCTTATAGTATAACTTATTATAAGGCATTCGATGCACTCAGTGATGCTGCACCAACAAACTGGCTGATGACAAACGCGCCTGATCTTTACCTATATGGTACGCTCCTTCAAGCCGAACCATTCCTAATGAATGATGAAAGGATACCACTATGGGAGAGAGCGGTACGTCAGGTTATAAATGATCTACAGCAGCAGGATGACAAAGACAGGCATTCAGGCTCTGAAATGAGAGTAATGAATACTTCTGGATACTATTGAGGAATAAGGCATGGGACTAGAAACAGGTAATTATATAAGCGCACTCGTTAAAACGAACCCGCTTTCCAGTGATAATGTCAGTGAAGGTGACGATCATCTGCAACTTATCAAGAAAATTCTCAAACAGAATTTCCCAGTAGGTACGGATAGTGTAGGACCAGATCAGGCAGTACAGGTTCTTATAGCTAAATCGTCTGCACCTACTGTAGACACCAGCGCATCTGGTCATGCAGCCAGAGCGATGGGCTTACTATGGCTAGACACAACCAACAATGTACTGAAGATAAGGAATCAGGCTAACGATGCGTGGGTTACTTTAGCTGTTGATCCAGAGACATCTAACTCGGTAGATGTTAATGCGGGTACAGTAGATGGTGCAGTGATCGGTGGTGCTACTCCTGCTGCTATAACTGGTACTACTGTAGTTGCTAACACAAGTGTCAACATAGCTGGTGATGGCGCAACAGTTACGGGTATAAAAGATGAGGATGACATGTCCTCTGACTCGGCTGTTAAACTCTCTACGCAACAGTCAATCAAGGCGTATGTTGATGCTCAAGTTACGGCACAAGATTTGGACCTCATCTCCGACAGTGGTACTATTGATATTGATCTCGATTCAGAGAGCCTTACTGTTAGTGGTGGCGAGGGGATTGATACTTCAGCAACTGGTACGACACTTACTGTAGCAGCAGAAGATGCAACGTCTGCTAATAAAGGTGTGGCATCTTTCTCTACCGATAATTTCTCCGTATCTTCAGGCGCAGTAACGATAAAAGATGCTGGTGTAGTTAATGCTGAACTGGCTGACATGGCAGCTAATACAATAAAAGTACGGGATGCCAACTCTTCCGGTGTTCCTTCTGATCTTGCAGTTGCCACTACACAGATAGTTATTGGTGACGGTACAGGATTTACTGCTGCTCCCATAAGTGGTGATGCCACTATGACAAATGCTGGAGCGGTAACAGTTACCAAGATACAGGGCGAGCCAATAAGTTCTACCACTGTGGCTAACGATCAATACTTAAAGTATTCATCAGCTTCCTCAGAATGGCAGAAGGTGAATGTTATTGGTGATGACAAGCTGACAACAAAGGGTGACTTACTTGCTTATAATACAGCAGACTCGGAAACTCGGTTTGGCATAGGAACAGATACTCATGTACTGACAGCCGATTCTACCGCTACTAATGGATTTGACTGGGCTGCTGTCTCTGTAGCTGACAACTCAATAACACTTGCTAAGTTAGAAGACGGTACTCAGGGTGATATCCTCTACTACGGCGCATCAGGCGCACCTGCTAGGTTAGGATTTGGAACATCAGGCGATGTTCTTACTACTGGAGGTTCTGGAGCGAATCCAGCATGGGCTACTCCAACTACAGGAGATATTACTGGAGTCACAGCAGGAACTGGACTAAGCGGTGGTGGAACTTCCGGCGCTGTCACATTAAATGTTGAGGCTTCCCAAACCCAGATAACTGCTGTTGGAACTATTACTACAGGAGTCTGGAATGGAACAGATGTTGCTGTTGCAGATGGTGGGACTGGTTCTGGTACTGCATCTGGCGCACGTACAAACTTAGGGGTTGCCATTGGCTCAGACGTTCAGGCGTTTGATGCGGACACAGCCAAAACAGACACGGATCAAGCATGGACAGGCTCACAGAGAGCCACAGCAGTGACAGACAACGATGGATCATACGATATGGATGCTGGTCAGAACTTTATTACCACGCCTTCTGGGGCAACCACGATTACATTTACCAACATTACGGATGGTCAGAGTGGTTTCATCAAGCTGATAAATTCGGGTGGTGAAACCATATCCTTACATACTAATTCCAAGGGTGATGCAAACCTTGCAACCACAGTATCAACAACAGGAACTTACTTGCTTAGTTATTTCAGCGATGGTACTGATGTGTGGCTGACTAACTCTGCGATATATGCCTAATGGCTATTTTCCCCGGTTCAGCTATTCCGAGTGGAGTATCAGCTTATACGATTGATTATTCTTGTAGGTTTGATGCTGTTAGAAATACTTATTTATCTGATACACCCGGTAGTGATGGTTCAAAACGAAAATTTACTGTTAGTGCTTGGGTTAAACTGGGTGGGACAGATACGTCGGTTGGGATGTCTGGGAGACTGTTTAGGTCTATATTGCTGAGGGGTTACGACGGTGACGATAACAATACTACAATACAAATGTGGACTACTTTGGATTTCTTTTCTAGGGTTAGTAACAGTGTTACCAACTATGGCAATATACGAACTGAAGCCAAACTACGAGACTACTCCAGTTGGTATCATGTTGTGGTTGCCATAGATACTGAGCAAGCTGCTTCCGGAGATAGGTGTAAGCAGTATATAAATGGTGTATTACAGACTGATTTTAGCGCCAATACAATAATCGCGGAGGATCAAGACATACCTTACTGGGCTATCACTAGTATGTCACGGGATATTGGTCGTCATCTGGAAGGTGAAGGTGGCACTGCGGGGCAATCGTTTGATAATGCTTATGTAGCTGAATATTATTACATAGATGGGGCGCAAGTTGCCGCCTCTGTTTTTGGTGAAACAAATGAAGATACAAACCAGTGGGTGCCAATAGACAACTCAGATGTACAAGATGCTGTGACCTTTGGAACTTGTGGATTTTATTTAGACTTTGCTGATTCTTCTGATTTGGGGAAGGATGTATCTGGTCAAGGAAATCATTTTACTTCTTCAGGGTTTACGGCAAATGACCAGATGATTGATACGCCGACTAATAACTTTGCTACGATGAATCCAATAGCCAGTATAGCTGCTAGTAATGCATCTGTTTTTTCTGAGGGCAATCTAAAGATAGTATTTGACAGTAGTGGTCAGCAACTTGCTCCCGGAACTATAGGAGTCTCTAGTGGTAAATGGTACTGGGAGGGGTATGTGGTTTCCAAGAGTGGGGATACTCAATACTTTGGGGTAGTGAACTCTAGTTCACCAGTTGATGTGAATATTGAGAATATAAATCCTGCCTGTTCTTATATGTCAGATGGACAGAAAAAATTAAACGGTTCCTCATCCAGTTACGGGGATAGTTATACCACAGATGATATTATTGGCCTAGCTTTGAATCTTGATGATAACGAGGTTACTTTCTACAAAAATGATACGGCACAGGATAGTGGCACAGCGATCTCAATCACGGCTGATACTTATGTTTCAGTTATAGGTAGGGGAGGTTCTACTTCAACGTGGGTATATAACTTCGGTAGTGACAGTTCATTCGCTGGAAATAAAACAGCACAAGGCAATCAGGACAGTAACGGCAAAGGCGATTTCTATTACACCCCACCTACTGACTACCTTGCTCTATGCACAGATAATCTACCCGACCCAGAGATTGCGTTGCCGACAGACCATTTTGAAACCATAATCTGGACAGGCGATGGTACATCTGGTGCTATGAGTACCACAGGACTTTCTTTCCAACCAGACTTTTTCTTTCAGGGTTGTAGGGCTGGTGGCGGCGGTGGCGCACATCTTACCTACGATGCTGTGAGAGGATTTGGAGACGACAAGGAAATAACTACTAACTCAACTTATGCTCAAGGAGGGGAAAATGCAGACGAGTATGGTTATGTTTCCGGTGTTACTTCTGACGGTGTAACTTATGCTCAAGGATCATTGGGGGCTGGAAGTGGTATAGTTTATTACAATACCACCGATGCAAAGTATGTTTTATGGAACTGGAAAGCTGGTGGTACTGCTGTATCCAATACTGATGGAACTATAACGTCATCAGTTAGTGCGAATCCTACGGCTGGTTTTTCTATCGCATCCTACACTGGAACTGGATCGGCAGCTACGATTGGTCATGGTCTTTCAGAAGCACCTACATATATTATGGTTAAGAATCTTACAGATACTTACAACTGGTTTTATGGAGGCCCATCCTTTACTAATGGTTGGAGTGATTGGATGCACTGGAATAAAACTGATGAACAGGGAAATAACAGTGCTGATGCTTGGAACAGCACAGCACCTACCGCATCAGTATTTTCTGTTGGTAGTGCTTATAACTCAATATCAAGTAAAGACTATATAGCTTATTGCTTCCATTCAGTAGAAGGCTACTCAAAGGTGGGTAGCTACGAGGGTAATGGGGATCTGGATGGAGCTTTTGTCTACACAGGATTCAGACCAGCATTTGTCATGACTAAATCTATAGACAGCAGTAGCGACTGGCAAATGTTTGACAATAAGAGAGTAGGGTACAACGTCGATAACTATGAACTTGAGGCAAACGATAGTGCAGCAGAGGATACATCAACAGAATTCATTGATATAGTTTCCAACGGATTCAAAAACAGGGATACAACTGATCCGAATGTTGCTGAAACTTACATCTACATAGCATTCGCAGAATCACCATTCAAATACTCAAACGCGAGGTAAATTATGTGGCACAGTGATACATTAGGTGTCATACGGACACCAAAAGAAATAACAGTAAATGGTGTTCAGCACCCTAGACAGATATTCCGTAAATGGAGTAAGGCTGAACTGGCAGCAATTGGTATTACGCCAGCTAGGGTAG
>Ga0080013_1003694_pt1 | contig 15771 bp, 10 predicted proteins | sample ETNvirenome_6_85_FD_69236 | JGI IMG/M metagenome (GOLD analysis project Ga0080013, IMG submission 69236) | Marine viral communities from the Pacific Ocean - ETNP_6_85 (SPADES assembly) (version 2) | ecosystem: Environmental > Aquatic > Marine > Oceanic | place: Pacific Ocean | collected 2013-06-19
AAGGCAATCTTTAGTTTCACAAAGAGACTTAGATAAAGATCAAAAAACTAGATATGCAGATGCTGTCAAGAACTATAATGCTGATCTTGCTAGATATCTTAATACAGATATAACTAAAGACATGACTAAAGAAGAAGCAGAAGGCATTACATCTGTTCAATATGCTGATATGGGAGTTAAACCAGCGCAAAATATATACGCTAGAGGTATTAAAAAGATACAAGGCAAAATAGATGAGATAGCATCAGACAATCCTGACTATACAACAGATGAAAGAGTTGCTGAATTAGATGAGTGGTTAAAAACTAATCCCGGATTAGCAATGATATATGATAATTACAAAGACAGAGGAACAGAAGTCGAGGATTGGCTGTTACCTGCATTGAGTAGAATATAGGAAACATTATAGAGAAATAAAATGGCAGATGAATCGAGGGATACTCCAAATCCTTTTGAAATATTTGGTACAAATACCGGAGGAACACCTGATCCATTTAGTATCTATGATACCTACAACCTTCCTGATCCAGTAAATTCAGAGAATACCGAAAAAGCTTTCGGTCAAGAAGATACTGGCGAACTCCCCATATTTGGTTTAACTACCAATGATTTTACTCCAGAAGAAAACAACTGGATAATGTCTCTTTTAAATGCGCCTATAGAATTTGGTAGGGGTGGCGCACGTGGTATTGCCAGAACTGTTCCTTTAATGGGTGAAGGTGTTTGGTCTTTACTTGATCTAGCAACTAATCTTACCGGACAAGAAGATTGGTTGAATCCAAAAGAAAGTGCATTCATTGATAGGATGGATCAATTACGTGATGCTATTGGTTATGAAGATAGTGTAGCTGGTAAAACCGGTGAAGCATTAGGTAGTGTAGTAGGCTTTGTAGGAACTACTATAGCAACAGGTGGTGCTGGTGCAGCTGCTAGATTAGGTAGTGGATATAGGGCATTAAAAGCAGGAGAAACTGCATTAGGTGGTGCTAAAACATTAGGTGCTGCAACACAAATAGCTGCACCCGGAATGGCAGCTGGAGTCTCTGAAGCCAGTATGAGGATGAGAGACTATGAACTAGAGACTGGTGAAGATTTATCTATAGCTGATAGAAATATGTCTTTAGCATTTGGTATTCCATTAGGTGCTACAGAAGTTTTTCCAATAGTTAGACCATTATCTATGCTTTTCTCTAAGATAAAAAAGACTGATCTTCCAAAAAGAACATTAGATACTTACATGGATTATGCTAAGTCTGCTGCTATAACTGGTACTGCTGAAGGAGCGCAAGAAGCATTAGCCGGTATAGGACAAGATGCTATAGCTAAAGGCATATATGATGAGGATGCTGTTATAGGTGAATCAGTAGCTTCAGAGTTCGGATATGGTGGTGGTGCTGGTGCTATATTTGATCTTGGTGTCAATCTATTAACTAAAGGTAGACCTAGAGGTGGCAGACCAGTTACTGATCCTAGTGAAGAAGGAGCAGAACCTAGTGAACCTATAACGGCAGAAGAAGAACAAGAAGCAGTAGACGAATCTACTCCAAGACCTAGTACAAGTAGTGTTGTAGATGAAGTTTTATTTGGTGAAGAAGAAATAGTATTGCCTGAAGATAATTTAACTGCACCAGTAGTTGTAGAGCCAGAAGGAGAATTAGTTATTCCTCCTGATGTAAAAGCTGGCGATGAGATAGATATGTTTGATGCGCTTGGCAATCCATACAAAGCTACAGTTACTGCTGTATCTGGAAAAAATAGTGAAGGAAAATTTAATGTAAAAGTTTTAAATCAACAAGGTCAGGAAGTTGTTGTAAATCAAAGTCCTACAGCTACTACAAATAATGTTAATAGTTTAGATCATGTAATAATAATTGGTCCACATCAAGGTAAAAAATTAAAAGATTTAACTGAAGAAGAAATTTCTGAATCAAAAGTAATTTTAGAAGATAACCTAAAGGATACAAAAAATTTAATGAATGTAAAAGGAGGTCTTAATCCTGCTTTATTAGATTTGAATGCAATAAAATTAAAAGAAAAAAGAAAAGTACAACCTACAGAAGAAGTTATTAATGCAACTATAAATACTCCTGAAGGAGAAATAGAAGCAGCAGCACAAGCATTAAAAGACAAGCCAACACCTATACTTGATCCACAAGAACAGGTTGAAACTGAATCTATTAGGCAACAAACAACCAAAGTAAATCCTAAATTACAATCTACTTTAGATGAAGAAGTAGATTTAGAAGAACAAATACAAGAAGCAGAAGATAAAGACGAATTAAATGAAGCCGATAATTTAAGAACAAAACTTAATAATGTTCAGCAACAAACAGAAGCATTAATAAAAGAAGAAAAAGTACCTGTTAAAAGAAGCAGAACAATACAAACATTTAATAGACCAAGTGACGATCAGTTGTTTACTGCTAGATTTCCTGATAGAGAAAGCGCAGATACTTATAACAATAAATCTGTTGTAAGAACTAAAACAAAATTAGGTTTAACCACTTCAGCATATAAACAATTCAAAGAAAAGTACGATAAGTATGTAACAGAACAAGTTACGAAAGCGTATAAAGAAGATATAGAAGATTTTAAATTGAATAGCTTTGTAGACTTTGTTGCACAAGAACAAGGTTCAGTACAATCAGAAGATATATTAAAACAATTAAACTATAAGAATATAAATACAAATGATAATGCGTTTAAACGTTACTTATGGAGTGAGACAAAAAAGAATAATTTAAAAGACCTTAATGGTTTACAGCGCAGAGAACTATATAGAAGAATAGAAGGATTGCCTACTATGGCAAAGCAAAATACTAGTATAGATGAAGCGTTTAATAAAAGTTATGACAATAGACAGCAATTTAATAAACAAGGTGCTATAAAAACAAGAACAAAAGAACTTGCAAATAAATATTCACGTGCTGAATTAAAAGATTTAGCTATAGCTAATGGTGTATCAGAAGCATTTCTAACAGATGGGATTGGAGATCAAAAAAAAGAAACTATAGCTAGAGGTATAGCTAGACAAGAAATAAATAATCAAATAACAGCAGAAGAAAAATTAGAAGATGTATCTACAAGAGTATTACCAAACGTACAAGTTAGAAAAGTAAAGACAAAAGCAAAAGATGTATCGAGAGGGTTACAACAATATAACGTTAAATATCCTGATGGATTTCTTGCTAAGACTTTAATTCCAGCAGAGATAAATGTTAAAGACGCAAAGGATCAAGCTGCAAGACAAACTTTTGTTCAAAGAATAGAAGCATTAGAAGAAGAAAATAAGAAAACAAAAACTGCACCAGAAGCATCGCCAAGAGACTATCAAGAAGCTGTGTCTCGTTCATTGTTTAAACGTACTAATCCTCTGGCTGAGTTAAGAAGTATAGCTGGACCTCAAGTAAAACAAAGCAGAACACCAGCAATTAACACACAGCAAGTAGAACAATTACAACAAGATGCTCCATTATTAGAAGTGCCTAATATGGAAGGTATTAATTATCAAGGCAACTTATATAAGTTTAATGACAATATAGATGTGCCTGATTTAATAATGAATTTAAAACGTATAGTTAAAAGAACTATGCCTAATGCTACTGTAGTTGCAACAGATGGATTATATAATCCAGAAGGAGAGCAAGTTGCTGGTGTAACTTTAGGAGATATGATAGCAATTAATTTAGAAACTAATCCAGAAACTGGTAGACCTAGATTTGCATCACCAACTGATACTGTTTACCACGAAGCAGTACATTACTTTAGGAACAATGGATACTTTCCTATTGAAGTTATAGAAGTTCTTGAAGAAAACAAACAAAAAATATTTGATATAGCTACTAACAGGATGCAAGGAGAAATGCCATCAACATTTGAAGAAGCTTTAGCTATAGCGTCTGGCTATTACAATGAACAAAAACTACAAGGAAGAACACCGCATGAGTTTTCACCACCACTACGAAGATTCTTTGAGCCTTTATTTAAATACTTTAATCAGGTAGCTAAATTTTTTAGTGGTAGAAAATATAGAAAACTTGAAGATGTTTTAGATGCTGTAAGAACTGGAGACTTGTATGAAGATGCAGTTAATAATCCTAAAGCTTTAACACCGCTTCAACAAGAATATTCTGAAGCTGTGTTTAAAGGAACAGGATATGTAGGTCCATATAAAGGTTATTCATTAACTAATGGAATGAATACTCTTTATGATAATGATAGAAATGTTCAACCTTTTTATAGTAGAACTCCTGCTTATGGTCGAAATGAAATTAAAATAAGTGAAATAGGAATGAGAGTATCTCGTTTAAATGAAGCTATTGAAGATACAAAAACTAATTCAACATTAGGAAAGAATTGGTTGGATACAAATAAACAAGGTCAATACATACTAGCTGGTTCAAATATACCTTTCACTAAAGAATACATACAAGAAACAAGATTAGATGATTGGTTAAATGATCCAACAAGAGCAGAAGAAAAAGTAACAAAAGAAGATATTAAAAATTATATAAAAGCAAATGATGGAATTATATCTTTAGTTAAATATGGCGGTGATAGAAGTATAAGATTAATTGCTAGTAATCAAAATGAAAAAGAAGCAATACAACACTTTAATCAACAGCTACAAGACTCTACAAAAAATTTAGAGCAAACTAATAGGGCAATTAAATCTTTATTTATTAATAGAGATAATGAATATAAAGCATTAAAAGAAGAATTTTATGATGGACCAAACGATCAAGCTTCTGCTGCTTTCTATGATTTGACTAGAAACTTAGATGAAATACAAAGTATCTATAAGAAATTAAATATAGATAGAAAAAAAGAAATAGAAAAGAATTTTAATCTGTTAAGGAAAGCACTTAATGTAGAGACTAAATCGCCTGATATGAAATTTTCAGATATAAAGAGTGAACAGATTGAGACAGTAATTAATGAACTAACTCTTAATGGAAATATATTAGATAACAAAGAAGCCTTACGTAAGGTTGATCCGGATGGTAAGTTAGAAAAATTTTTAGTTGGATTAGAAAATAGACATATAGTTGATGATCCTTTATTAGATATCTTAGACAAAATGGAACCTGAGTTAATAGACTCTAAGAAAGCAGGTAATTTATTTATCGAAGATACGCTACAAAGAATAGGAATAGAAAAAGTAGAAGGAGATACATTCTTTACAAACCTAGAACAATTACTAGATGCTAGGATGCGATATAAAAGTACATCAGGATTATTGTTTGATGCGTTATATGGCGATGGTATATTTGATAAATCAATTCCTCAAATGATGCCAATGCATGAAACCAGACATGGTTGGAAATCTAATTTTAATATAGATACTACTAGTGGTTTATGGAATCGTTTAGAAAGACTTATATACAGACAAAAAACAGAAGCAAATCCTGAAATACCTAGATGGCAACTAGAACAATCAAGCGGATTGCCAAGAGCAATGATAGAAGAAGGTGCTTTAATAGATGAATTAGGAGGAGAATTTGATAATAACTATCATGTTGTATATACAGAAAACAAACAGGAATTTATATACACTTGGAATCCAGTAAAGACTAGTACACAATTTTACAGAAATAATCACTATCCGGAAGTTGATAATGTATTTGCACACATGAGAACTTCTGATGTATTTGTAAATGATTCTGATGGTAATCTTTTAAAGATTTTATATATAGACGAAATACAATCAGATATGTTTGCTGATATTCAAAAAGCTAAACAAAGATTTCTTGATGATTTAAATTTTAATGATCCAAGAAAGGAGCAAGGAATAAATGCTATGTCAGAAGCTGACACTATGATGGCATTAAAACAATATCCAACAACTATGCATATGTCACAGATTCCAATAATTGGTTTTCCAAAACCAGACTTTAATGCGTGGCAAGACTTTGTATTAGAAGAAGCTGTAAAAATGGCAAACAATAATGGATATGATGCTATATCTATAGCTACAACAGAAATACAAGCAGATAGAAATACTGCATCATTAAATAATTTATTTGATTTTCTAAGTTTTTATCCTTCAGTAAATCCAGCAGATGTTCAGGTTGTAGAATTAAGTACAGAATACATACATACACCTACATCTATAAGAGTAGATGAATCAACCTTAAGATCAGAAGGTTATCTACATGAACAAGCACATAGGGAAGATACAATTCAAATGGCTGCATCACAATACTTTGCAGAAAAATTTGAACCTGATTCATATGAATATAATAAGTATGTAACACATGCAAGAACAGTAGGAATGGTGGGAGGTTTTATAAGTCGTGATATGACTATGCCTATAACTGGTTCAGATATAGTCTACCAACAAAAGCAAATACTATCTCAAAATTATTTAGGTGAAACTACTTCTGAAGGTGCAGGACAAATGGGTAGTTTAGAAACTGTATTGCCACAAGATTTATCTAATTTAATTAAAGATCAAATAGATAGAGGAATAAAACCACAATATAAACCAGTTGAAATAAATCATATAGCACCAGAAGAACGAAACCAAGTATCACTAGATGGAGTTAATACAACAGAAGTCTTAGATACATCAAGATTATTAAACACAGTTAGTAGTGGTGATCCTATTGGTGCAGGATATATTAACTTTTCAAAGTTAAGCCCAAATCAAACACAACAATTTTTTGCTAAATCAGGATGGGATATATATAGCAGAGATTACCCACGTAAATTACAGAAGATAATTAAAAAATTATATGGAGTAGAAGCAGAATTACAGGGTAAATCTGTTAAAGAAATTGTTGAAGAACTTTATCCCGGAGAAAGTATTAATGATTTACAAGATAAAGACTATCATGCAAATAAATTATATGACTCACCATATGATGAGTTGATAGGTCAGGAAAAATTTACTGTAGATGAAATAATCTTTAGAACTAAATATGAAATAGAACAAAGAAAAGGACTTCCACTTCTTTTAAATAGCGCCTTCCGAGAAGGAGCAAGAAAAAAAGCAAAAAAACATGTAAGTAGATTCAATGTTCCTGTTCTTAAATTTGAAACTACTAATCAAGAACAAACAGGTCCATCTTATAAATACTCTAGCACACCATCTGATGCACAAAGAGCCGGCATATGGAAAAGATCAATAGATTTCTTAAGCAACATTGCAAGTAGTAAATACTTTAGTGGATTAGGCGGAATACCACAACTCAAAGAGTTTATGAAATTAAGGTATGATACTTTTGGTGACATAACTAAAGCAGAAAATGCAGCCAAGGATTTATACAATGATCTTGGTCCATACTTAAATCCTTTAAAGACAGATAGAAGTGAAGCTGTGTTTCAACAAAACAGAAGGCAGTTTACTGAGTACATGGAAGGTGGAAAAAATATTAGTTCTAAAATAATTAAAGATGAAGGTCTTAGAAAAGTTGCTGTTAAATCAAAAACCACTATAGATAGAGTGGGTCAAATGTTAGTTCGAAAAGGTCTATTACCTCAAGCTAAGTATGAAGAAAATAAAGGCTCATATTTGGCTAGGCTTTATTTAAAGCATGTACTTAATTATCCTAATGGACAGCCGCTATCTTATTTAAAGAAAAGAAAAGATTTAAGTGATGAGACTAAAGTAATATTAGGAGATATAGCTGAACTGTCACCAGAATATAGAGTTCTGCATAGTATAAATAGACCTTTACGTGACATGGCTATATTAGATTTCTTTGACCAAGTTTCAAAGAATCAGAATTGGGCATTGCGTGATGGCGATATGCTTATAGATTTTGAACAAGGCGGAGAGGTTAAAAAGGTTAGCGCACTTTGGTTAATGGATGAATCAAAAAGATTAAGAGAACAGGCAGATTATTTTAGAGCATCAGAACCTGAACAAGCTGCACAAATGGATAGTCTTGCAAAACAATATGAACAGTTAGCTACTCCTGTATTAGAAAGTATTGGATATGGAGAAGATAATCCTACTGATGATAGGTTTAGAAGGCTGCCTAAAACAAAAAAATATGGAATGCTTAAAGGAGTTGCTGTAAGAAAAGAAATATATGATGACGTAGTAGGAACTTTTACTTTAGGTAATACAGATAACGCATGGAATAGAGCAATAGCTACTATGCAAAAAGGTACTAGCATATGGAAGCTTTTAAAAGTACCGCTGAACCCGCCAACTGTAGTACGTAACGTTGGTTCTAACATGATACTTATGAATCTTGTTGGTGGTATACCTATACATATGGTATTGCCACGTATGCATCAAGCTATAAAGCAAATACAAAGCAATGGTAAGTATTGGAAGATAGCAGAAGATTTTGGAATTAAATCAACAGGCTTTAGAGAACAAGAGATGGTAACAGTTAGTGAGGAATGGATTGATTTACTACAAGAACAACATGCATTAGGTGATGTTACTCGTTTCTTTTCTATGCCCAAAATATTAATTAATAAATTATTTAAAAAGGCTGGGGATATATATCAATTTACAGAGTCAGTAGGTAAAACTGCCATCATAATAGATGCTATGGAAAGACAAGGCATGTCGGATATAGATGCATTTATGCTGGCACAGAAATCTTTATTTGATTATTCAGATGTACCTGAAGCTGGTAGACAATTCAGAAAAGCACCAATAGGTATGCCATTCTTTACCTTCTATTACAAAGCCTTACCCGCTTTAATAGAAACCGCTATCAAACATCCTATGAGATTCGCACCATACGTAGCATTATCTGCTGGATTAACTGCACTATCTGCATATGCTTTTGGATTTGAAGATGATGAAGAAGAAAAGCTACAAAAAGGTTTAGAGCCTTGGTTAGAAAAGAGAACAGGTGTGTATGTATTGCCTTGGAAAGATAGCGATGGAAGATACCAGTTCTTAGATATAGGATATTTCTTTCCTTGGACTATGTATACAGACTTAATTAAAAATGTTGGAGATGGTGATTTCTTTGAAGCACAAAGAACAACAGGATTATTTTCAGGTCCATTTGCTGATATATTCTTAGCAATAAAAACAAACAAAGACCCGTTTACACAAAGAACTATATGGGATGAACGTGATCCAGTTGAAGATAGAATACAAAACATGCTTTGGTATATGTATAGTTTAGGTATGCCGTCATGGTTAACACCGAATGGCGCTATAAGTAAAACAACAAAAGCATTGCAAGATATACCTAGACCTACAGGCGCACCAGCAGATACAGTACCTCAAGCATTAATGAGATTTCTTGGTGTAAACATATATGGTTTAGATGTTAAAGAAACTAGAATAAGAAATATAAAGAACATGAGACAAGATATATTAGATATACAACAGAGATTTAAGTATGCAATGGCTAATAAATCTTATTCTGAGAAAAAGAAAGAAAGGTTAAGAGCAAGATACATGCAAATGATTAAAGAAAAGGTAGACTTATTACAACAATATAAAATAGATACAGCAATACCAAGACATATATTAGAAAGGGAGAGTAAATTTCAAGATGGATAGAGATAAATTAGTAAAAGAATTAATCCTTGATGAAGGATATAAGTATGAAATATACGAAGATCATTTAGGTTTCGCTACTCTAGGTGTAGGGCATTTGATATTAGATAAAGACCCAGAGTTTGGTAAACCACTTGGAACTCCTGTGTCAGAAGAAAGAATATTAGAATGTTTAAACAATGACATAGATATAGTGTGTCGTGAGTTAGATAGAAACATGCCTTGGTGGAAAGACTTAGATGATAATAAGATGCGTGTGTTAGCCAACATGAGTTTTAACTTAGGTATGCCTAGACTAAGTGGCTTTAAAAATTTCCTTGGTGCATTAGAGTCAGGCGATTATGAAAAGGCTGCTGTTGAAATGATGGATAGTAAATGGGCAACTCAAGTAGGAGACAGAGCAACAAGGCTTAGAGACAGAGTCTTAGCATAATGGAAGCTTTCGATCTAATTGCAGAAGTAGGGTTGCCTATAGCAAGTGGATTGATAATGGCTTTCTTTATATTCTTAGTTATGAAACAACTAATGGATGGGTTAGTTGATGAAATAAAAACCATAGAAGGTATATCTAAGATGCTTATAACAAGAGCAGCAACCATGAACAATGATATTATTAGAATAGATACAAGTGTATCTAGTGCTTTAAATTTATCTCCTGACCTAGACAGAATAGCTAGGGCAGAAAACTTTGTAGAAGATGGAAAGATAGATGCTAGGAGAGACTGATGGACATAGCACAACTGATAGCAGACTTTGGCTTTCCTTTAGTTATGGTAGTGGGGTTAGGATATTTTGTTTACTTTGTTTGGCAGACTATTACTAATAGGATTGATCCAGCTGTAGAGCATATGAAAACTACTATCATTAGATTAACAGATCAGCTTAGATTATTAGATCAAGATATGATAAGACTACAACAGAAAGTTAATACAGTATTAGAATTAAAAGAGCAAGATGAAAAAGAAAAAAGAAAAAAGACCTGACGATATATTGTTTGCATCAGCAATGTCTATTGCTTTGGTTGTTATGTTAGTCATAGCTTTCTTTACTAATGACGTAGAAAGTTCTCCGTTAACTCACGAATTTAAAAACCCTAGCTTTAATGGCACAGGAGCATCTGCTCATTATCTAACAATAGATGAGCAAGAAACTAAAAGACGAGATGAGTTAGCTGAAAAAATCCAATCGGAGTTGGAAGAAATAGAGAGAGAGATAGAGAACAGCACACTTAATAAATTCTTAAACAACTTACAGAGTCGTATCTTTAGTAATCTTAGTAGAGATATATCAGACATGTTGTTCTCAGAAGATGGTGGTACTGGTGGAACAATAGAATTAGAGGGTAATACAATATCATTTTCTAATGATGGCGAATACATTACGTTAACTGTTATATCAGAGGATGGAACTATAACAGAAATAGTTATACCTATAGGAGTCTTTGGAGTATGTACGGCAGACTGTGGTATATAGTAATTGCGTATATGATTACAGGGTGTGCAAGCTTTGCACCTGTAGGACATAGCGGTTGCATTGATCTATTAATTTGCCCTGAAGAAGCTAGGGTAGAAAGAACAACTTTACAAAAATTATTAGACTTACCTAAACCAAATCAGAAAGCTGTAATAGCGGTCTATAATTTTGATGATTTAACAGGACAGAGAAAACCATCAGATAAGATGGCTTTGTTCTCAACTGCTGTGACACAAGGGGCGGGTAACTATTTAATTGATGCGCTTAGAAATGCGGGTAATGGAGAATGGTTCGTTGTAGTGGAGCGAATTGGACTCAATAACTTAACTAAAGAACGTCAATTAATTAAAAGTACAAGAGATACTTACGATGGAAAAGGTGCTAATAAACTGAAACCTATCCTATATGCGGGTATAATCTTGGAAGGCGGTATCATTTCTTATGAGTCTGATATTAAGACTGGTGGAAATGGTGCTAGATATTTGGGTATTGGTAACACTAACCAATATCGAAAGGATGATGTAACAGTATCTGTTAGGGCTGTATTAGTTCAAACAGGTGAGGTTATGTTGAATGTTATTGTAAGCAAGACAATACTAAGTGCTGGCGTAAGTCGGGATGTCTTTAGGTTTATTGAAGAAGGAACTGAATTAGTAGAGATAGAGACAGGTTATACAGATACAGAAGCAACAGGATATGCTATCAGATCAGCGATTGAGACCGCAGTATATACTTTAGTAATAGATGGTTTAGAAAAACAATTATGGGATTTTAATTATTCGCTATTGAGCGAGGAGGAAAATTGAAGATTTTTTTAACTAAATTTACGCATGATGGTAAAGATTATTGTGGACCAAACATACATGCTGAGTGCATGGATGATGCGGAACTAATAGCTGAAAACCAAGGCTTAGAGGTTGAGGGAGAACTGACAGACTTGGTTGATTTGGATTTAGATTCCAAACTAAATGTGTTGCACTAAAATTATGGAATTTTTATTACAAACAATTAAGCGAGGAGGAAAAATGAAAAATCTATTAAAGTTATTATTAATCTGCTTTATGTCATCTACATATGCGGGCGATAATGACATCTACTTAACACAGTCGGGTGGTGGTGCTTTTAATTTAACCATAGATCAAATTGGTAACACTAACAAAGTTGGTACTTCAAGTACAAGGTCTACCTTTGCGGGTGCATCTATTACTGCTGATATAAAACAACAAGGTAATACTAATACTTTAGCTAATGCTATTGCTCAAGCTGCAAGTTCTAGTTGGACCATGTATCAGATAGGTGATTCTAATACGAGTACAATTACAGCCGGTGGTTCAGGAGCAGTAACTTCTTCTGACTTTGACTATAGTGCGACAGGTAATACTAACGTATTAACTTGGTTGCAAGGTAGTTCAAGTGCAGCTACAGGCGGAAACTTTGATGCCGTTATAACTGGTAACACTAATGATTTGAATATCAGAAGTGAAGTTATAGGTGCAGTTAATAACTGGACTATTGATGGGAACTCAAATGACATTGATGTAACTCAGATTGGAACTGATGATAAATCAATAACGGCTAGCATAACTGGTGATAGTAACAACATAGACATTGACCAAACTACAAGCGCATCAGGTGTAACGGACACAATTAATATAGTCGCTGCTTCTACAAGCGGTGTTATTAATATTGACCAATGCACTACTGGTTGCTAATAGGGTTATTATCTAGTTCTTTATACGCAGATATAGGCGCTATATCTGAACTGCGTGGCAATGGAGAAGTGCTACGCAGTACAAATGGAGATAAGCTTTTAGCTGAACTCTCCTTAGGCATACTTAGTAATGATGATGTGCGAACTGGTAATGGTCGCATGGCTATAAAGTTTGTAGATGATTCAATTATTAAATTAACCGAACACTCTAAGATAGTTGTAGATGAATACATCTATGACCCCAATCCATCTAAGAGTAAGCTTGCTTTAAGAATGGCTAGTGGAACAGCTAGGTTTATTACAGGTAAGCTAGGCAAGATAGATAAAAAGAATATATCTATTAAGACTCCTAGTGCAGACATATCTATTCGTGGTACAGATTTCACTACAACAGTAGATGAAATAGGTCGCAGTTTAATTATTCTTTTGCCTGATGAAGATGGTACAACTTCAGGAGAAATTACAGTTGAGACCGCAGCTGGTATAGAAATCCTAAATAAACCCTTTCAAGCTACGATGGTGAGCGTTTCTGAAGCACCCCCTACTAGACCAGTCACTTTAGTAAACATGACCTTAGGATTGATTAATAACCTTCTGATAGTTAATCCACCTGATGAGGTACAAGAAGCAGTTGATGAACAGAATACTAAAAGCACCAATGTTTTAGATGTAGATTTGCTAGAAGAAAACTTTGATGAAGATGAACTAGAAGAAGATGAACTAGAGATAGATAGGTTGTCTATAGATTTACTAAATGTAGATTTCTTAATAGATTTATTAGCGTTTATAGAAGGTGAAGATGAGGTTTCTAAAATAGGTGACGTAACTATAGAAGGAATAATTGCTGGGTATGATGCTAAAGCACAGGTATATTCTTATGTTGATGGAGAAATGCTTACATTTTTTAGAAGTGTAGAGAATACAATAGACTTACAAATAGAAAAAAGAAGTGCGTATAATATTCAGATACTATCTGCTGGTAAGTTTATTGATATAACAGTTAATGGAGGTGGTGATGGTACGATTATTATTAATCAGTCTGATTAGTTTCCCACTAATGGCGGGGAACAATGCAATTACTATTCAACAAAAAGGAAATGATTCTGTTATTAATATTAAGCAAGTAGGGTATACAAATAATGCCACAGTTTACTGCGGTTTAAGCAACGGAGTGTACCAAACCCATACTTGCACTAGGGCGACCATCAATTTAACCACTACAGGCTCTGGAAATACGACTAAGGCATACTCTCAATGGTCTAATCATAGCGATAATAACTTTACAATTACTCAAACAGGGGATAATAATTATGGGTATCTTGATTTAGATCAGGATGATAACACCGCAGTTATAACACAAAATGGGGATAGTAATCATGGGGAGATACTTATGGCGGGGGATGATACGTCTTATACGATTACTCAAACAGGCAACAATAAGTACGCTAAGATGCTTGCGTTTGGTGATGATGCGACTAGCACTATTACGCAGTCGGGTACAGGACAGCACAATGGATATATCTATAACTATAATCGTGCTGATGGTAACACTAGCACTATCATTCAGTCCGGCTCTGGGAGTCACGATGCAGATATATTCTGGTATTCTGATGCTGATGATGGAACGGCTTCAATAAATCAATCAGGTTCTGGAGATCACACAGCACGTTTAAACTTCTATACAGATGATTACAATGTTGCTGTTACACAAAGTGGTAGCAATGATAAGTCTTTTACTGCGACCTATAATTGTGTAACTAACTGCACTAAGACTGTAACCATTACACAATATGACTAAGTATTTGATTCCATTGGGATTAATAATCTTTTTAGGATTGCCCTTAGTATATGAATCAAGTCCATACGAAGTATTAAAATTAAAAACCTTTGATGCTTTAATACCTGAACAAAAACCTTCAGGATATTTTACTGTACTTAATATTACTGAAGATGATATAACTGCTGAAGGCGGTTATCCTTTACCAAGACAACGGCTCGCTGAAATACAAGCGCAGATAATAAATAGAGGAGCAATGGGTGTTGGGTGGGTGATCGCCTTTCCACAGCCCGATAGATTTGGTGGTGATGAAGCGTTTAAACATTCGCTTGAGGCTGCACCCAGCGTGTTAGCTATGTTTGAAGGAGACAATGCTTTGTATCCCGACACTACAGGCACAGTAATAATGGGTGATGATGTGGGTGGTCTTAGTGCTTCAGGTGTTATCCAGAATATAGATATGTTTAAACAGGTTGCTTCGCAGGGCATAGCTGTAGCCCGGACTGAAGTAGACTCTCTAGTTAGAAGATTGCCTTTGCTATTAAGAGTACCTGATGGATGGGTTCCAGCTTATGGTACTGAAGTTTTAAAGATACTTGCTGGAGCAGACACCTATGTAATTAAAACAAACGCAAATGGATTAGAAGAAATAAGAGTAAGAGGATTGCCTCCTGTTCCTGTAGATTCATTAGGTCGTAAATGGATAAGCTGGGTTGATACTCCACAAACAGACTTAGCAAAGATGGATGTTAAAGATAAGTTTGTATTCATTGGGTTTACAGCTAAAGGAATCATGCCACAACTGGCTACGCCCGATGGATTATTAGAACCTCATAAAATTCAAGCGGCTTTAGCTGAAAGTATATTGATAGAGAATAGTCCTTACGTTCCTGACTATGCATTAGCGGTAGAAGTAGGGATGTTTTTAATTACATTGCTAATGGTATGGGCAGCTATTAATTATTTAGGCATTACGTTGGGTATAAGTTTAGGATTAATTGTTATGGTTGCCACAGGTTATGGTGGGTATACATTAATACAACAAGGCACATTGATAGATGTTACTTGGTCTTTGTTGTCTCAATTTATAACAGGGTCAGTTGCTTTTTATATAAGATTTAGAGAACAATATAAGTTAAGGCAACAGATTAAGAAGCAATTTGAACATTACTTAGACCCAAGACAAGTGAAAGAACTACAAAAGAATCCTGATCTTTTAAAATTAGGTGGTGAAAAAAGGTATGCAACCTTTTTATTTACTGATGTTCGTGGCTTTACATCAATGTCAGAAAGACTAGACCCCGAAGATGTAACCTATATAATGAA